>Ga0209083_1000794_pt1 | contig 42277 bp, 42 predicted proteins | sample AM7aDNAmetaG_FD_184132 | JGI IMG/M metagenome (GOLD analysis project Ga0209083, IMG submission 184132) | Freshwater microbial communities from Finland to study Microbial Dark Matter (Phase II) - AM7a DNA metaG (SPAdes) (version 3) | ecosystem: Environmental > Aquatic > Freshwater > Lake ... | reverse complement strand
TGTGTCCTCATAGCTCCTGGGTTTGATTTGGTTTGCACCTTCAAACTACGAGCTATGGGTGTTTTTTACGCTAACCCTGGGTGATTCTTATTTTCCGTTTTTGGCTTATTCTTGTTTTCCGATCACACCCGCCAATAGCCATACCGCCAATTTGACTTGATCGTGATGAGCGGGTCACAGTATTACCGTCTTCAAATAATTCCGCAGAAATTATGTCTCTATATGACTTAATGTCAGAAGTTGTTTTGCCTAATGAGTTTTTTATTAAGCATATTTCTTTTCTATCAACATCTATTGCAAGGCCTGTTGTTCCATCTGTTCCAATGATTTTGTGTGTAGGATTAAAATTATCTATCGCTACTAATTCATTTTCCATGCTTTTTTTCTTTTTATTTGTTGCCATGATTTTAGCAATCCCTATTAAAACGGCTACAACTATGATAAATATAAAGAAAGACATAAATAACTCCTTCAGGATTAGGATATATCTATTAAGAAAGAAAAGTTAGACTCATTTCTTTTTACAAATAAGTTTGATAAGTTTCTTGTCTACAATGTTGCTGGGAGAAGACCATATCCATCCCGCATTGCTAAAATCCATGCCTTGGGTTTTAGCTCCATTAATATATAACTCACTCATACCTATAGCTGTTTTTCTGTTTTTACAATCTATACGAATTTGTTCAAGGCACTGTTTGTTATATGCTGTTGAAAATGAGATATAGATTTCAAAAACATCATCGTTGATTTTTTTTATTGATTGCTTATCATAGTAAACGTCGCTACCATTTCCTTTAGCGTTATGAAGTAATACCCATTTGTTTTCCGCAATAGAGGTTGAGGATATAGAAAGGAATGAAGTAGCTATTAAGAGTAGGAGACAAAGCTTCTGAAACTTAAGTGAGGTAAATGTATTATTTGTCATATTTTTAAATAATTAAATTGATCCACCTAATCAACTGATTATTAAATTGTATCCCACTCAAGGCACTATCTGCTCACAATTCAAAACACTGCATAATTCTCTTATCCTTTGTCATTAGTGAACGACCATACAAGGGCCACGATCCATCCGATAACTGACCATCCAAGAAAAATGTTTAAGACGATAATAGCTGTCTTGTTTCGGTGATTTCGAGATGCAGCGACAAACGACGGGATGAAATATGGTAGGATAAGTATCAATATCAGAAGAAGTTCCTGCCCACCAAGTCCGAACATACTACCTCCATTGAAGTTGACAAGCCTTTATCATTATACGACAAGTTGCAGTTTTTCACTACATCATCACTCACTTTTTCCTCATTCGACTTGCTTTCATCCAGCACCATTATTCACCATACTAACCTAAACAACTGGAGCCATGGCACACTTGCAGTTGGGAAATTGTTGTACGTGGTGCTTAGAGGACATCCTATATTGAAACCACCAAACACAAAGTTTTACCGTTTACACAATAATCCTCCCAGTGCATTGTAAAGCACGAAAAAAAGAGGCAGGTTGCTCACTTTCACGGAATCTCGTTTCTTATCTCAATTCTAGGGGACGTTCATGACTAAGTGTACTTGAGTCACCGAGATAGTGTTTTAAAGGAACGTCTGTTCATTTGCTAACCTTAAATCTTACAGTGCCTTACCCTTCGTGCAAGAACTTGGGGACGGTGTTTTTATCGTGCAGTTACGGGAGGGAAGGGATGTAAAGCGTCTCAGTGCTGAGATCGCAGAATAGTGAAAATTTGTTTGAGAATAGTATGCGTTACCATAGTGCATGCCGAAAAAAGCTATCCAGAGAGCCAAAAAACTTTGGGAAGAACATAAGGCCTTCAAAAAGCAAAGCCGAGAGAAAACATAAGGATATTATTATGCCGTTAAGCAGATCATATAAAGACACAGTCAAAGCACGGGTAGAGCGTGATCCTGAATTTCGTGCTGCATTATTTGATGAAGCAATAGGTGCATTTCTGGAAGGTGACACAGCTGTTGGTAAAGCACTGCTTCGAGATCTGGTAAATTCAACTATAGGATTTGAGAGGTTAGCAGAGGAGCTTGATAAATCCAGTAAAAGCATACATAGGATGTTGGCACCTTCAGGTAATCTGAGGATGGAAAACCTCTTTCAGGTTATTCACGCCATTACAAAGAATGAGGGAATCAGCTTCAAGCTGACCTCATCTTACACGAAAGGGAATCAGCGCGTTCCTGCTTGAATATCAAGTTGTTTTTTTTGCGACCATCCCCCACCGCATTTTCATGCTGTATACGGAGAGCATATTGGTTTGTTACATATTGAAAGCATGGAAATGATTGTCCAAGTTACGAGATTCGAGTGAGAGTCCATAAGTGTCCCACACGAGGTCATCAACGTTCTTAAAAACAGGTAATCCCGCCGAATCCCAAGCTTTCCAGCCGCTTCGTCAGTTGTTGTTCAGCTGATTATAGGCCAACATCTCTTTTTTTTTTCTTCATCAAAGTTTATGGGTTTTATTTTAGGATTAGCTAATATCCTAAAATAATGGTCAATCTTATTTTAGAATAAAACTTATTTGCATGCAACGAGAGCTTCAGGGACATTATGCAAAGGTATCGACGGTTGGTGAGAGCGTTCTGGCCTTTGTTCCTGCTCCACTTCCACCGGATCCGTCAATTGACTGGACTCCGGAATTGCGCAGCAAATTTGACAAGGCGTTGTTGGCTCTTGGTCGTTTAGACAGTGTTTCGAGGCTTCTTCCTGACACATCGCTTTTTCTCTATATGTATGTTCGCAAGGAGGCTGTCCTGTCATCGATGATTGAAGGAACCCAGTCATCGCTCTCTGATCTTCTGTTGTTCGAGCTTGATCAGGAGCCGGGAGTTCCTTTGAATGATGTGTTGGAGGTCAGCAACTATGTCAGGGCACTTTACTATGGTCTGAAGCGCTTGACTGAAGGCTTTCCGCTTTCTTTAAGATTGATTAGGGAGGTTCATGGCATTCTTCTGACAAAAGGAAGGGGGAGTAACCAGACTCCTGGTGAGTTTCGTAAAAGCCAGAACTGGATTGGCGGAACACGACCGGGTAATGCGGCATTTGTGCCTCCACCGCCTGAAAAGGTGATGGAGTGTATGGGAAAGCTGGAATTGTTTTTACACGATAAACCAGAACCTACCCCCATCCTGCTCAAGGTCGCACTCGCCCATGTGCAGTTTGAGACGATTCACCCCTTCCTTGATGGGAACGGACGTCTTGGTCGTCTTCTGATTACTTTGCTCCTCTGTGAGCAGGAGGTGCTGCAGCAGCCGATGCTCTATCTGAGTCTTTATTTCAAGACACATTCTCAATATTATTACGAACTCCTTAACAATGTCCGCCTCACTGGTGACTGGGAAGCATGGCTTGATTTCTTTGCTGAAGCTGTCATTGTTACTGCAACCCAAGCTGTTGAAACAGCTCAACAGCTTCTCGATTTAGCGAACAAAGACCGGGCAAATATTATTGAGCTTGGCAGGGCAGCAGCATCCATCGTGCAGGTTCACCGGGTTTTGATAGAGCATCCGATTGCTACGTCAGGACTGATTGTTGAAAAGACAGGCATAACCCATGCTACTGTGAACAAAGCACTTGAGCATCTTGTCCGTCTGGGGATTGTGACTGAGCTGACTAAGCAGAAGCGAAACCGCTTGTTCAGTTACAGTCGGTATTTTGATATAATGAATCGTGGAACAGAGTTGCCGGGCCGGGAGTTGGTTTAAAGATGATCCGGCTCCCCCTTTCTGCATCAGAGCTTCAATCAATTGACTTTTGTCAGTTAGGAAAAGTCAATCTGCCGTTTTCCTTTAATGGTCAGGTATTAACTGCCTTGTTTGTATTCGATTCTACCATTTGAATCACCAGTTTCATTCCGCAGGCATTGGCATACCTCCGCAAAGTGTTCAGTGAAGGAGAGTGATCCTTCTTGCCTAGGCTCGATTCTATACGGGCAAGAACCGGTTGCGATACACCCATACGTGATGCTACTTCTGCTTGTGTGAGCCCCGCATGTGCTCTTGCGTCGAGCAGGGCGGCCAAGGCAGCGAACTCATCTTCCAGTGCATCATAGGCAATTTTGAACTCGGGATCGGTAGCACGCTTTTTTGCGGCGACTTCGCTTGGATCGAAGAAGATCGGGTTATATGCGTTGTTGTCACTCATGATTTTATATCTTTAAGTCTTTTTCTCGCAAGTCGTAAATCTTTTATCGGAATTTTAGGTGTCTTCTTGATAAACCCGTGAAGAATGATCACCTTCCGGTTAATCAGGCAACAGAAGAGAGCTCTCCCTATTCCTTCTGGCCCTTTGGCTCTGATTTCAAATAACCCATCGCCTAATGCTCGAGTGTATGGTAAGCCAAGGTTTGGCCCCGAACGCTCTATCTGTTCGGTAATCTTGATAAAACTCGCATACACCCCAGAGGGCCAGTCATCAATGCTGGTTTGAACAGAACTGTTATAATAGCCTATTTGATAGCCCATGCATAAATATAGCACATGTGTTATAATTTATCAAGGAGTATTACTACAAGTAGGGGATTCTAGGGGACGTTGGTGACTATGTGTATTTAATTTTTGAAAACAGTACATTAAAGGGTGAACTGTTGCTGCAAGCTCAAGAAAAACAACCAACGCATATAATGCCGAGAGGAGCAAGACTGGATGCACCGGGAACCCTGCATCATGTGATGGTTAGGGGAATCGAGGGAAATCAGATTGTTACGGATGATGATGATCGTCATCTGTTTGTGTCCCGTTTGAGTATTGCTGCTGCTGCAACAGGTACAAAAATCTATGCATGGGCGCTGATGACCAATCATGCTCATCTGTTGTTGAAAAGTGGAGAAGCTGGCCTCTCCATATTTATGCGAAAGTTTTTAACCAGCTATGCAGTCTTGTACAATCGCCGTCATTTTTAAGCACGGGCATTTGTTTCAGAATCGATATAAATCAATTATCTGCGAAGAGGAGCCGTATTTTCTGAAACTGGTCAGCTATATCCATCTCAATCCTCTGAGGGCCGGACTTGTCAGCTCATTGGAGGAATTGGCCAACTATCCTTGGAGTGGTCATGCTACGGTAATAAACAGGATAAAGCGTGATTGGCAGGATCGGGAATATGTACTTCATTATTTTGGCAAAAAAGAGAGAGCTGCGCGAAGTGCATATCTTCAATTTGTGTTAGAGCAGAGCAGTCTGGGAAAGCAGTCTGAGCTGACCGGAGGCGGTTTGGTGCGCTCAGCAGGCGGATGGTCAGAAGTGTTATCGTTGCGTCAGCGAGGTCAGAAGCAATTTAGCGATGAGCGGATACTCGGTAGCGGGGAGTTTGTAAAGGAAATACTCGATGAAGTTGAAGAAACAGTGAAAACCCTTGTCCCAGATACCTCGAGCAAAGTAAATGCTATGGAAGCTTTGGCAGAGAGGTGTGAAGTTGCAGGTATTACATCGCAGGCATTGCAATCAGGTAGTAAGCGCCGTGAGTGCACCGAGGTACGTAAAGAACTTTCTCGTCATTTTGTGGTGAATTAGGGTTATCCTATGCTGATACTGCTCGAGTGCTTGGTATATCATCTTCAGCCGTTAATCAGATTCTTCGCCGACATTCTTAGTGTTTGCTGAGTCAATAACATTGACTTATAACCGGACAATCGTGAAAAAATATTTGTAAATCCTGCTTGACGGAGGATGAAACACAGTTTGTTTCATTTTCTGTTTTGGGTTGTAATTATCCGTACCTTTATCGTAATTTGTGTCCAGTATAGAACTCAGAGGGTGTAAAAAGTCATAAACTATAGTTCTTTCATCATGATTATCGGAGAGCATAATGACCGTCATCGAACAACTGAAACAAGAAGCTGAGTTTCTTACGGAACCATTAGCTCAAGAGGTATTAGACTTTTTGTTATTTGTACGCACTAGACGCGGAACAGAGTGGCCACCGGGTGTTTTTGAGCACACTGCAGGAGGATGGAAAGGGGAGGCACTTGAACGCGCTCCACAAGGCCATCCAGAACAACGTTTGGAATTGGAATAATGTGGCTCCCTGATACCAACGTCTGGATTCGTTATTTGAATCCTCAATCATCTCCAGTAAAAGCTTGTTTCTTGCGGTGTCCAGCCGATCAAATATTTCTGTGTGATGTAGTGAAAGCGGAACTCTATTTCGGTGCGTTCAAGAGTACGCGGCGTGATGAAAATCTGACTTTGCTTGACGAATTGGGAAATAATTTTTTATCGTTTCCGTTTAATGGTAATGCAGCCCTCCACTTTGGTCGAATCCGCGCTGATCTTGCCAAGACTGGTAACCCGATTGGTCCTTATGATCTTCAGATTGCTGCTATTGCATTGAGTCACTCTTTAACCTTGGTAACTCACAATACAAGAGAGTTTTCGAGAGTGTCAGGCTTAAATCTCGAAGATTGGGAAACATAAGCTGCTTTTCGGGTCAATTGTCAGCAGCATGCCCAAACTTCATGAAATAGTTGATGTTCGCAAATAACGAACCTGTTTTCTGTTCAGTGAAGCATCATGTTCCGGATCCCCCTTTATGCATTAGAGCTTCAATCAATTGACTTTTGTCAGTTAGGAAAAGTCAATCTGCCGTTTTTTTCTGTTTTTTGGGAGTCAGCTTGATTTCAAGTTCGCAGCCAACAGCTTCGGCATATTTCCTGAGGGTTGAAATGGATGGGGAGTGCTTGCTGCCGGATTCCAACCTGGAGATCGCACTTTTGGTTGTCCCGATTTTCAGTGCCACTGCTTCCTGTGTCATTCCTGAGCCCCGACGTGCAGAGAGCAGTTCATTGATAAATGCATATTTTGGTTCCAGCGCTTCATATTCCCAGCGAAATTCCTCGTTTTGAAGGTCTTTGGAAATATCCCCCTCAACATCGTATGGGACTGGCTGGTATTTAAGTTCATCCATTTTTAATCTCCTTTAATCGGCCTTGATGCTTGAGATCCATCCATCAATCGTATCCTTAATACTGGGTGGAAGTATTCAATTTCATAACTCACGGCATAAGTTAGCGATTTTGATAACTATAGGCAAAATAGTAGGCAGGTAGGAGTGTGCTGAGTTGTGGTGGTCATATTTTGTAATCGCGGATGGGTGGTGTATATTTGTTGAGAAAATTGATAATGGAGGTGAGTTATGGCTGTACAACATATTTCGCTTGATATTCCTGAAAAGGTATTGCTGGCAGAAAAGACTGATATTATTTCATTCGGCAGAGAGTTGCGGATGCTTGCTGCTGTGAAGTTATTTGAAATGGGTAGGCTTTCTTCAGGTCGCGCTGCTGAACTTGCTGGAATGGGTCGAGTTGAATTTTTACTCAACCTCGGCAGGTATAATGTTTTTCCTTTAGCTGCGGAGTTAGATGACTTAGAACATGACCAAGTTCATTAATGCGATAAGCAATACTTCTCCGCTTCTTTATCTTTATCGAATAGGGGTAATTGATTGGTTGCCAGAGCTTTTCGGCGAAATATGGACACCTGAAGCTGTAAAAAGTGAGTTATTGGTTGGAGGACATAAGGGTTATGTCGTTCCAAAACTTTCTGATTACTCATGGCTTCAAATTGTTAATCCTCAATCACTTCCTTCCGAGTGGCTTTCCTTGGATTTGGGTCCGGGAGAATTGGCGGCTATGTCGCTGGCAATCGAAAATCCAGATAGTATTGTTTTGCTTGATGATATGCTTGCTCGTCGTACAGCTCGTGCAGCTGGGTTAAATGTTTGGGGGACCCTTAAGGTTTTATTGGAACTCAAGCATCAAGGATTCATCAAAAGCATTGAACCTTTTGTTAACCAGTTAAGTGATGCCGGAATGTGGGTTTCAAATGAGGTAAAGCATCGGATTCTAGTTTTGGCTGGAGAGTTATAGTATGTTAATGCATAACCCTTCAATGCGCTTGACAGCGCAAGAACTTGGGGACGGAATTCTTAACGTTCAGTTACGTGCTGAGGTTTGCAAATTCTGGTATAGCTCTAACGGTGTTTTCAGCCAACAGCTTCGGCATATTTCCTGAGGGTGGTAATGGATGGGGAATATCTTTTCACTTTGTGACTTTCCTGTAAAGCGTCTCCGGTGCAATGTCAGCTCCGTTTGGCCAGGCAATCGTTCCTCCATCAATCGATGCCTGTACAATGTCATTCATATTCCACATAGAATTTCTGGCATAACACACACTTATTATTGCTTTCCTGTCTGTTTGAAGGCGAGAGTGAAACACATCAGTTGAAAGCAAGATACAAAATAACATAAAATTGATGAAGGGACGTGCTGGGAGTTGAGACCTCCTGTAGCTTAACGTTCATGACTAACTGTACTTGAGTCATCGAGCTAGTCTTTTTAAACGTCTCGCACTCTTCTTACTCGCTTGCATAGGCACGACAACAGCCTGCAGTCCTGGCAGCATGAGCACTTACCGGGATATCGAAATTCACGTATGCGATAGAGTTGCATTAACTCCTGTTTGTGTAACGCCTTCATAAATAATAAATTGCGTAGTAAATGCTTTGATTGTTCATGCATTCCATAACAAGTGGCAATAGATGAAAACAAAGAGCTTTCGAATCCTCGTTCCAGCCATATTTCTTGCAATGTTGATGGTTGTTAGCGCAACGTTACCAGCAAAAGCGGTCCCAGCGGCATTGCCGGCAAACTTCGTATTGATTAGCGGTGGGGAGTTTACGATGGGGAGCCCTGTTGATGAAGCTAAGAGGGTGAAGAATGAAACCCGGCATCAAGTGCGGTTGAGCAGCTTTTACATGAGCAAATATGAGGTGACCGTTGCTGAGTTCAGGAGATTCGTTGTAGCATCGGGGTACAAGACAGATGGAGACTGGCGTTGTGTAGTTATAGGTGAAGTGCGTCCTAAGAGGGAGAATAACCATCCGGTGTTGAATGTGAGCTGGAATGATGCTGTTGCGTACTGCAAATGGCTTTCAACAAAAACGGGAAAACGTTTCCGTCTGCCAACAGAAGCAGAGTGGGAGTATGCTTGTCGAGCAGGAAGCAGCACCCCGTTCAATACAGGAGAAAACCTGACGAACAATCAGGCAAATTACGGGTTGTACCGGGAGAAGACCGTTGCGGTAAACAGTTTTTCGCCCAACGCCTGGGGTTTGTACAATATGCATGGCAATGCCTGGGAGTGGTGCAGTGACTGGTTCAGCGAAACTTACTATGACGAATGTAAAGCGGCAGGCACTGTTATCAATCCTGCCGGTCCAGCAAGCGGTTCGCAGCGTGTGCACCGTGGCGGAGGCTGGGACTACGATGCCGAGAACTGTCGGTCGGCTTATCGTTCCAGCAGGGTCCCTGATGACCGGGACATTGATTATGGCTTTCGCCTGGTGTTCGTCCCGTAGTCAGTTGGCAGCAAGTCCAAACTTCATGAAATACTTGATGTTAGCAAATAAAGAACGTGTTATCAGCTCATTGAGTCATCATATTTCGGATACCCCTTTGTGCATTAGAGCTTCAATCATTCGACTTTTGTCTGGTAGAAAATGTTACCCTGCCGTTTTTTTCTGTTTTTTCGGAGTCAGCTTGATTTCAAGTTCGCAGCCAACAGCTTCGGCATATTTCCTGAGGGTTGTAATGGATGGACTATGTTTTCCACCTGCTTCCAGTCTTGATATCACACTTTTGGTCGTGCCGATTTTATTCGCTACCGCTTCCTGGGTCATTCCGGAATGCTTGCGAGCCGACAATAACTCCCTGATCAGCGCATACTTTGGTTCCAGCGCATCATAACCTTCCTTGAATTCCTTGTTTTTCATTGCCTTCCGCAGGAACTCTTTATGGTCATGTTTTACTGGCTTGTAAGAGAGATCATCCATTAGTTACCTCCTGTAATCTTTTTCGAGCAATTCGTAAGTCTTTAAGTGGCGTTTTTGGTGTTTTTTTGATGAAGGCATGCAAGATTATGATCTTGTTGCCTCTCTTGAAACAATAAAAAGCCCTGCCAATCCCTGCTTTCCCTTTTGGGCGTAATTCAAAAAGACTGCCACCCATCGCCTTGGAGTGAGGCATCCTAACGTCTGGTCCATAATCCATGAGCAACTCAATGAGACGAGCGTAATCTATCTTGATGGATTCAGGCCAAGCCTCAATTTCTTTCAGGATACGAGGATGAAAGTATTCGATTTCATAACTCATGGTATAAGTTAGCAATTATGCCAACTTTTGTAAAGAGTTTTTTCACAATACGTTTCAGCAGAACTTGGGGACGGTGTTTTTATCGTACAGTTACGGGAGTGAAGGGATGAGTTTGCGGTTGACAATCAGCCTTTTCTCTCAACAGTATTGAATGAAGTGGTTGAGTTTGATCGTGAGGTTGTTTATGTTTTGCTTTATCCTTGTCAATCATGGAATGAGAATCCATAATTGACAGCATGATACCGAGAGCTCTTTCCCAAGCTGGAAAGAGGGTTCCACTCTGCTTGCGCAGACCTCAATTCATCACGAAAATTTGTCGTCTATCCAGGAAGTGATCGTTACCGTCTGGCATCTGATATTGAGGCAATTTCACTTGTCGAACTTGCAGAAGTGAGCAGGAGGAGTTCTTAGTACTCAGAAAGAAAGTTACGAGAGTCGGCAGTTTGAAGTTGGCGGAGGAGAAGAAAGAACCGCCTTGGCTGTATATATTGAAAACCTCACGGCCTCACAACATCGATCAAAACATCCCTCTGTGCCTCTCACCTCCCGCCGCTCCAGGCACTTATCGAGTCCGACGGCCTGAATCCACCTGCACTATGCATCCTTAACTACGAGCGCAACGTCCAGTTCCATCGCAAGCTCCATCATGCCATCAGGCACCCCAGGCGAGCAGCCAATCAGTTAACCAGGCAGTGCAGGGGCTTGACGATCTGAGGCGGTTTAATAAAATTTACAAAACGAACCCATTCAGTTATTTGCTAGACGGGTTCCTTTGCTGAGAAAGATAGTACTTAGTTCTGAGAAGGGAAGAATAGTAAAGACAGTTTGCATTACTGAGGGTACCTAAGGGTTTCCACAAGGGGAGTTGCCTTAGGTGGTGGTGTTTTGTAATCGTGTATGGGTGGTGTATATTTATTGAGAAAATTGATAACCGCTTTTCGTATCTATATGATGGATTGTATTAGCTGCAAAATGCGTATATGTTGTACGATATACGGTAACACAACGCAGGAGAGAAAGTTATGATAGCAATTAGCACTGCTGAGTTACGCAAAAACCTCAGAAAATACTTGAACTTGGCAACCAAGGAGAAAGTTGTTGTTCGGTTTAGCAAGACTGAGACTGTTGAGATTGTGCCTGGGGAAAAAATCACTGTCAAGGATGAATACTCCGACAATGTAAAGTTGTTGGAGGTATTGAAGAAAGGTGAGGAGGATATTGCAGCCGGAAGGTATACTGAGATTAAAGACCCCAAAAATATATGGGCAAGTATACTGTAATACTGACACCAGAAGCAAAGGATGAGTTGAGGGTTTTGCATAAAATTGGAATTGAAGCCACCATCAGAAAGATTGAAAAAATTTTTGATGAACTTTCAGATCACCCAACCACTGGAACAGGAAAACCTGAACGATTGAAAGGTGATTTTTCGGGGTATTGGTCAAGAAGATTGAATAAGAAGGACCGAATAATCTATAAAATTGATGACTCCATAGTGACGGTATCGGTTCTTTCCTTGCTTGGTCATTATGGGGACTCATAGGATGGGTAGTGCTGAGAGGGAAGAATGTGAAGATTGTTTGCAGTTGGCGGAGGAAAAGAAAGAACTGCCTTGGCTGTTTATATTGATGGCATAGAGCATCACTGTGATATTTACCAAGTTAATTGTAAACGGATAGACTTATGAAACTGAATGCAAAAAAATATGTTACCCGGCTCTGGGCAATTTTCCTGCTTGCCGGGCTGAGTATGGTGAGTGTTTCTTCACTTTCCAGTGCTGCAGCGCTGAAGATTGGTGACAGCTATAATGGTGGTGTTGTCATTTATATTGATGGTACCGGGCAGCATGGGCTTGTTGCAGCGAAAGCTGATATGACGGGTTCTTCCGGCAAGGCGGAGGGGTTCTTTAACTGGTATGGTGCGAAGATTGCGGCCAACAGGTTTGTGGATGGGTATTGCGACTGGGTTTTACCGAACCTGGATCAGTTGAATCTGATCTATATTCATCGCAGCAGCCTTGGTGGTATCCTTGAAACCTATTACTGGAGTTCTTCGGATAGCGAAGCCGGTAAAGCGTGGGCTCAGGATTTCAGCAATGGCCAGCGGATTGACGGTAATAAAACAAACACCGGTCGTGTAAGGCCTATTCGCTCGTTTTAATCAACACTCTTTTTCATCATATCAATTCGCGGATAGGGACTGAAGCGATATTCAGGTCGGGATGATCAATGGTTCTGCAGCCGGAATGGTCAGCACAAAGGTTGTCCCGATGTTTTTTTCGCTTTTCAGGGAGACCTTGATTTTTTGAAGATCTGCAAGTTTTTTTACAATCGATAATCCCAGTCCGCTCCCTCCTGTACCGGAATTTCTTGATGTATCGACCCGGTAAAATCTTTCAAAAACAGCATTTATTTTTTCTTCTGGAATGCCGATTCCCTGATCTGCAATACTGCAGACAATCATATTGGCTTTTCGCTCTACAGCTATAGTTATAAAAGAACCGCCCGGGGAATACTTGATTGCATTTGAGAGAACATTCACAAAAATCATTTCAAGGATTGCAGGATCTGCAGCTACACTTAGAGAATCTTTTTGATCCATCCTGATCGAAATATTCTTTTCCATCGCATATCCGTTCATCCTGTCAATGACCTCTTCAATATGAGGCAACAGGGATACCGTTTCTATATTCGGCCTTATTGAACTGCTTTCATATCGTGCAAGCATCAGAAGCTGGTCGATCAGTTTGGCCATGCGGTTTAATTCCACAAGGCAGAACTGAATCCGGGTTTCGTAGTGCTCTCTCTCTCTTGGTTTGCGTATCAGTACCTCAAGCGTTCCTTTAACTGTGGAAAGCGGTGTCTTCAGTTCGTGGGAAGCATCGGCAGTAAACTGTTTCTCACGCTGAAATGCTTCCTGCAGTCTGTCCAGAAGGTCATTGATGGTTGAAGATAACCGATATAATTCATCATGGTGAAAGGGCAGGGCTATCCGTTGATGGAGGTTTGCCTGAGTCATTCTTTCAGCCGTTGCGATCACTCTTTCAATGGGGCGTATACTTTTTCCAGCGATCATACGCGTGCAGACAAAAAGCGTAAAAAGAATAGCAGGGAATGAATAAAGAAAAACATTTCGCAGATCGTTTAGGACAATAATTGCGTTTTTAAGGGGAACAGCCACAATAAGATAGCCTTCTGTAACACCGTTACGGTTGACTAAAGGTATCTGTGCCTGCCGGACAACTGAGTTTGAAAAACTGTTATTGAAGTAAGTTGAGCCCGACTGATTGGGGTTAAAAGCCAGTGCGCACCAGGAAAGAGTTGATGATTTTTTTACCACCTCTCCGGTCGTGTTTACCACCTGAACAAATTCAGTATCGATACTGTCATTGTTATCTAGTTCCTGAAAGCTGGCAAAGCCTGTAAAATTTTTCGTTGTGATATGTGCTTTTGAAAGGATTTCCGAAATCTCGGTCTTGATTTTCTCATCAAACTGCTTGTAGACAACGCTCTCAACAATCAGGTAGGTGATAGTAAAAACCATGGCGACTAAAAATGCTGTCGCAACAGTGTAGTAAAAGGCAATCCGGTTGCGCAGACTCATTACGAGCAGTCTTTTCAATGGAGCGTTGTTGTTCAGGATGGATTTGTTTTTTCTATGTTTATGACGCGGCATCAGGCTTCCGGGTTGAAATACCTTAATATTTTTGGACTTGAATATCTTTCATTTCAATGGTTGTAAATGTAACAGGATGATTCTTAAAGGATTGAAAAATTAACCCTAAAATTGGCTTAAAATCCATTCAATCCACTTTCGTTCAACTCGATATTTCCTTTATCCGTAAGGTGATAAGGAAGGGACTGACCAGTAAAATAACAGTTGATTTGCGGCTGATTTATTGGTAAAATCAACTATAACCCCAACGCTTATTCTGGAGCTGGAGGCTCCTTGTATGAAAATTCATTTCCGGCGGTTTCCGTCAGGAATGGTGCTTCTTGGCCTTTACTTTCTTTTTGCAGGCTGCACTACCGATAACAATATCAGTGAATCTCCCGAGCCTCTATACAAGCAGGCATTTTCCTGCAGAAATCGCGGGGAGTATCAGAAAGCCCTTGATTTGTATAACAAGGCGCTCTCTCTGGACACTCTTAACGTTGCGTTACCCAGGGTGGTCAGGGCATTGCATGAGAAGCGTGTTATTGAAGGCTTGACAGGTGAATATTATGATGCGCTCAAAACGACGGCACTTCTGGAAAAACTACCGCCAAAGACAGTGCCGGATTCACTTCGCAATGCACTCTTTACCGATAAGGCAATATGGCTTCGTGAATTGGGAAGTTTCGGGGATGCTGCGCTTGCTCTTGAGCACGTTGTTGCTCCAACTCCAGCAGTACAATTTGAACTGGCTTCTCTCTATCTAAAGAGTGGCGAATTCCAGAAGTCTGCAGAAATATATCGACATCTTTCGGGTTGGGAGCGTGATCCCGTTACCAGAATGACAGCCTTGGCAGGGCTTCTGCAATGTAAGAAGGCTATGCCGCAGCTTGCTGTGGAAACTGAAGATGCCATTGCCGTGAAAATTGCTGCCGAGTCTGGGAGGGTTTTAGCTATGGAGGGCGAATTCGAGCAAAGGATTCAGGCGCTCAGGGCGGCATCAAAAAGTGTTCAGTCTCTTGATAAGCATCGCAGAAATGCAAGCTTTTTTTTGTTCAAGGCACTTGCGCTTGCTGAAAAGTCGCAAAATCCTTTGCTTGTACAGATACTTCGGCTGGAATCCAATGCGGTCATAGTTCGTAAACCCGATCCTTTCCGCGAGGCAGCTGAATATTTTCGCATGAAAAATATGCAGTATGCCCAGGGCTGTTCCCTTTTGATGCTTGGTGGAAGCAAATCTCTTAAACTTAAAGATGAGGAGCTGATCAGTGCTTTGCAGCAGGGGGTTTCAATCAATACCTCTTACGCACCGCCTTATCCGACAAATGAGCTGCTTGAGCTTGAAAAAAAATCAGCACATCGTCTTACAGGTTTGCTGCTTGAAAAGTCGAGAATTTTTGAACTGTTTGATGCCGGTGAACAAGCCGGCAATATCGACCTGCAGCGTTTATTGCAGATTTACAGAAAAAGCTTCAGCCTTGGCAAGGGTCATGAAGCTCTCGAAACAAAAATTTCTCAATTGCAGCACGAGATTTCAGCATTGCTTCAGCGGAAAGCCGATATTTTCCTCCGCGCAGAAGGATATGAAAAAAACAGGAGTGCCGATCGGGCTCTCAACATCAAAAGAGGCCGATTAATTGAACTGCTTCCACAGGTCAGGGCCATAAATCCAGTTGCAGCTGAAGCCATCCAACTTATTCCGGTAACACTCCGTACAGTCCAGGCTGCTCTGAAGGATGATCAGGCGATAATAAAGCCGCTTATGTCCGACAGTCTTTGCGGCTCCATGCTCATAGGAAGAAAGCAGTTGCAGATAGCTCGAAGTGGTGTCTGCTTCGACTCCCTTAATACCCCGGCTTCAAAAATAGAGGCATTCAGACGTGAACTTGCCAGCCCTCAACAGAGTACTAAAGAGCGTGAATGGTTCAGTAAAGCGTTTTATGAACCTTTTGCCCCTTCACTCGCAAGCTACAAGCATCTTATTTTTATCAGTGACAATCTTTTTCCCTTCCATATTTTGAGTGGAAACAGCACTTCTGTTCCTGAAAAAAGATATTCATACCTCCATTCGCTTAAAGAGTTTTCTCTGTTATCTGAGCACCAGGAATCGGCAAAGACTCTTTCCGGAATTTTATTCTTTAGTCCCGATAAGGTTACAGGAGCAAGGCTCCAAAAACTGTTTTTCCCGCATGACAGAGTTTTTATTCTCTGGAAAAACCTTAACGGGGTTGAGATTGGAGCAATTCGTCAACAGATCAGTCAAGAGATGCAGGGGACGATTTCCGGATCAGGCGCATTGTTTTCTCTTGGTGTAAACTCTGATGTCGCTCGTGAAATCCTGATGAATATTTCCTCATACGGAATTGATTAAGAATGGATAAATGAGGTTTATCAGGAGCTGGTGATCTTGTTTTTTTATGAATAACGGCTGATTCTCTGAGAATAAAATCATCCTTTTCCTTGATATGCTTTCTATCTTTTTTGTAAATTTACTAGACTGAAAGTTTTTGTATTTCCTTGGCTTATCGTAATTGGGGTTGTTTTCTATGACTGAGCAGGTATCAAGCAGCACAGCATTGGAGCTTCTTTCAAGGGAGCTGAAAAATGCAAGAATCGAAAAAAACCTTTCTCTGGAAGATGTCAGCCGCTTGACCTCGGTTCAAAAGAATCATCTTGAAAAAATCGAGGAAGGCGATTTCAGCTTTCTCCCCAAGGCCTATGTTTTTACCTATATCAAGGCCTATGCTCTAATGATGGGAGCAGGCAACGATGACACTTTTGAACAATGCAAAAAGGAGCTGCAGCTGACCACAGCCCTCAAGCGTGAGGTTGCAATTGATAAAACTTCCAGAAAGAAGGAAAAACGCCCGGGCCGGGATACAAACTTTCGGGATGTCCGGTTTCCAAGATCTTTAGTCTTGCTGATTGCCGGCATTGTACTCGTTGCTGCTGCCGGACTTGCGTTTTTTTATTTTAACGGTCAGCTTAACTTTTCAGATACTCGTTCTCCCGGTGTTGTTCCCCTCCCTTCTGCAAGTCAGGAAGATACGGTCGCTGTTGCCGAACAGATTGTCGATTCTCTTCAGATTTCCGCTTCGAATAAACCGGCTCTCAATGCCGCATCGTCATCTCCTGATTCTGCAGCGGCCTCTCCTCCTGTTACTCCGGCAACGCCAGCACCGGTTTCATCTGCGTCAGCGCTATCAGCAACTGCTTCCAATTCCGGTGAGTGGGCAAAAAACGTTTCTTTTCTGCCATCCTCTTCCACTTCTCCATACCGGAAGGTGCTTGTTATCCGCCTGGTTGACGAATATTCATGGGTCAAGGTTATCGCCGATGACAGCTCAAGGGTCTATCCTGGCGGAAAGTTCAGCAGTGGTCAGGTGCTTCGATACGAAGCTCGAAATAAGTTCTGGGTTAACCTGGGACGCCCGAAATTTGTCGAGTTGTACCTGAACGGAAAAAAACTTCCTCCGACAACGGAGCGTATTCTTATTATTAACTGAGCTTTTTTGTGTGGAAAACCTCTTTTTTTAAGGAGAGATTAGCTTTATTGGTAAAAACAGGATAAATTAAGTCTTGTTAGGAATTAATAGAGCTGTTTCTACATTTCGTAATGCATAGTTCATTGGTATGCTTATAATTCGATGGAGATGTTTGAAATATTTTGATTTGAGAACAGCAGTCAGCGCAATAAATAAAGTTTACCTTAGTAGTCACAAAAGCTTAAACCACGAATATTGAACGTATTATGGCAGACATGAAGGTTTATTTTGATAACAATGCCACGACGCCTCTGCATCCGGAAGTGAAAAAGGAAATGATTGCGGCCATGGAGATGTTCGGCAATCCTTCCAGTATGCATTCGTATGGACGTGAAGCAAGGGCAAACGTTGAAAATGCCCGTCGCCTGGTCGCTGATTTTATCGGGGCCACCGAAAGAGAAATTATTTTTGTCGGCAGTGGATCTGAAGCCAACAATACTGTACTTTCTCTCTTTGTCTGTGGATCGAGCCAGTGTATTCCCGGTTCGAAAATGCGCAGTTCAATCATTACCACAAAAATTGAACATCCCTGTGTTCTGGAGACGTCTGAATGCCTTGGTCACCGTGGTGTACGGGTAAAGTATCTTGATGTTGACCAGTACGGGAAAGTCGATCTCGATCAATTGGCCGGTATGCTGGGAGATGATGTCGGTCTGGTCTCAATCATGATGGCAAACAATGAGATCGGTACCCTGCAGGATATTGAAACAATAGCGAAAATGGTCCATGCAAGTGGAGCATTGATGCATACAGATGCCGTCCAGGCTGTTGGCAAGGTACCTGTTGATGTCAGATCGCTCGGGGTTGATTTTCTTACCATTTCAGCTCACAAGATATATGGACCGAAAGGCATCGGTGCGTTGTTTGTAAAGAAAGGCGTGCCTTACTGTCCTTTGATACGGGGAGGCCATCAGGAGCTTGGCCGGCGTGCAGGTACAGAAAACACTCTCGGTATTCTAGGTCTTGGAAAAGCAGTTGAAATGAGAGCACTCGAAATGCCGGATGAGCATGAGCGGTTGCTGGAATTGAAGAACCTGCTCAGAAACGGGATTGAGAACAGTATTGATGATATTCATTTCAACGGTCATCCCACAGATTCACTTGCCAGTACGCTTAACGTCTCATTTACAGGAGTTGAAGGAGAAGCTATTCTTCTCTATCTCGATCTTGAAGGTATTGCCGTCTCAACTGGATCTGCATGTGCATCCGGATCTCTTGACCCGTCACATGTGCTTCTTGCCACCGGGGTGGATGCCGAACTTGCTCACGGCTCGATCCGGTTCAGTATGGGTCGCCAAAGTACAAGGCAGGAGGTGGATTACATTCTCAATGTGTTACCAAAAATAATTGAAAGAATCAGAAACATGTCAACGGCTTATATAAAAGGAGGATTGCATGCTGCAAGCAGGTGATTGGGCATATAGTGAAACATTGAAGGAACATTTCATGAACCCGAAGAATATTCTTCAGGGTGAGAATACTGATGAATTTGATGGCGTTGGTATGGAAGGGAACCTGCAGTGCGGGGATCAGATGATGGTGGTGATAAAGGTGGACAAGGAGAAAGAGGTGATCACTGACTGTCAGTGGAAAACCTATGGTTGCGCAAGCGCTATTGCCAGTACCTCCATTCTTTCTGAGATGGTAAAGGGCAGGACTCTCGATCAGGCATTTCATATTTCACCCAAAGAGGTAGCTGTTGCACTCGGAGGACTCCCGGATCACAAAATTCACTGTTCAGTGCTTGGTGACAAGGCTTTGCGTGCGGCCATAAATAACTACTATACCCGCAACGGTCAGGAGGACAAGGTCAAGCAGGAGCAGGCCAAAGTGATCTGCCAGTGCATGAGCATTACCGATCATGATATTGAAGATGCAGTTCTTGAAGGAGCCCGTACTTATTTTGAACTGCAGGAGCGAACCAAGCTTGGCACAGTATGTGGTCAGTGCAAGGACGAAGCTGAAGTCCTGCTTGAAAAATTCAAGCACATTCATTTCGGAGTCTGAGCGGTAGATGTTAAAATGTATGCCTGGAGAGTGCGTTTTTGGTCCTTTCTGAAAGCGGCCGATATAAACGATGGGGGACAATTATGTCCCCCATCGTTTTTTTTCATTAGCGTCAAAAATTCCGGCAGCGGTGGATACCTCTGAATCAAGGTACTATGGAGACAACCAGGCATAAAACGGTTATTTTTTTTGTAACCCTTGCGGTAACAGCCTTTTTCACCAATTTCTGCTGGGAATCTCTGCACGGCCTGCTCTATAAGGCACACCCGGGAATGCCGGCATCGGTCTACGTGCCGATGATACTCTCAATGGCAGTTATGGACTCTCTTGGCATAACTGTGCTCTACTGCTTTACCGCTTTCTTTGCTCACCGATGGTTTTGGGAGCTTGGTTTATTGAATAGTTTGTGTTTTTTTCTCTCCGGCATTGTTTCTGCCTATGCTGTTGAGTACGTCAGTATATTTGTGTTGCATCTGTGGCAATATGGCCCTTCGATGCCGGTCTTGTTTGGTATAGGGCTTTTCCCTCTTTTTCAGCTCTCGCTTACCGGTCTTTTGTCCGTTTTTGTTGCCCGAAAAGTTGCCGGAGAAGGGTGATGATTACAAATGGTTACTATTTTGGAATAATTCGTTACGGGAAGAAACAACATTCATGATGAGAACAGGCGTAAATAACAATTTTTATATTCACACGTTCGGTTGTGCGATGAACCATGCGGACTCCGGAATTATAACAGCATTGCTGCAGCAGGAAGGCTATCCTTCCGCAGAAAGTGAGGATGACGCCGGGATTATTCTGCTTAATACCTGTGCTGTCAGGGAGCATGCTGTCGATCGTATTGAAAATTATCTGCAGCGTCTTCAGGGGTTGAAAAAAAGACACAAGGGTCTGATTGTCGGTGTAGTCGGGTGTGTGCCGCAGCACCAGAGGCAGGATATGTTTTCAATCTCTCCGGCAATTGATTTTCTTGCCGGCCCTGATACCTACCGATCCCTTCCACTCCTTATTGAGCAGGTTCGAACCGGCTTGAAGCCTGCAGCATTAGAGTTCGATGCAGCTGAAACCTATGAAGGTATAGATACTGTCAGACAGGGTCTGATCAGTGCGTTTGTTCCTGTGATGCGGGGGTGTAACAACATGTGTGCGTTTTGCGTTGTGCCGTTTACCCGCGGTCGGGAGCGCAGCCATCCATTCAGTTCAGTCATCGGCGAAGTTCGTCAGCTTGTTGCTTCCGGGTACCGCGAGATTACCCTGCTGGGACAAAATGTCAATTCATACTGTGATCCCGAAGAGGGTCGTAACTTTGCCGCTCTCCTCGATGCGGTCAGTTGTGAGGCGCCCAGGCAGAGGATCCGGTTTTCAACGTCACATCCGAAAGATATCTCCGGGGAGCTTGTGCGTACAATTGCCGATCGAGAGAATATCTGCAATCACATACATCTGCCGGTACAGTCCGGTTCTTCAAGAATGCTTGCTCTTATGAACCGGGGGCACTCAATTGAGGAGTACAGGGAGAAAATAGCGTTGATTCGAGAGGTTATTCCGGGAGTTGTACTTACAACCGATATTATCGCTGGATTTTGCGGTGAAGAGGAGGAGGATCATCAGGCAACGCTGAAACTGCTCTCAGATCTCCGGTTTGATTTAGCCTACATGTTTTTTTACTCTGAAAGGCCTGGAACCCTTGCAGCGCGAACGCTTAAGGATGATGTTCCTGAAGCGGTTAAAAAGAGAAGGTTGCAGGAGATTATTGATCTGCAGAACACTATCTCGGAAGAGTTGTATCAAGGGACAATCGGGACAGTTGTTGAGGTTCTTGCTGAATCAGAAAGCAAGCGATCTTCTTTGCAGCTGATGGGACGTACTGACACCAATCGGGTTGTTGTTTTTGACCGTGAACACTTTCAGACAGGTGACCGGCTGCCTGTGCTCATTACCTCGGCTACGTCAGCAACATTGATCGGAAAGCCACAGCATTCCGGTGCTCACTTCGCTTGAACCTGTAAAGATAAATGCCCTCACTATTAAGAGTTTTTTATCTGGAGCTGGATTTGTAAATTGTCGTTTTGAAACCATTATATAACAAGCTCTTTACCGGGCTTCGGAGATTAGTAAAAGCATGTCAGTTCCCGTAAAACTTGGGTTGGTCGATAAAGTAAGAGCACATCTTGAACTGCTTGATCCTGTTACCTGGATCAGCGTTTTTCCCTGCCTCGCCGGAGGCGTTATGGCTTCGGGGGCCATGCAGCCAACCGTTCACGACTATCTTCTGCTGCTTGCCATTTTTCTGATGTTCGGCCCTCTTGGTACCGGTTTCAGCCAGTCAGTCAATGACTATTTTGATCTTGAACTTGACAGGGTCAATGAACCTTCCCGTCCTATTCCTTCAGGACGTTTGACGGAAATGGAAGCTTTAGGCAACAGTATTGTTGCACTTCTGCTCGCTATGGGGATCGGAGTGTTTATCGGAGTGCATATCGGTGGCGTTCGAGGTCTGGTTATTGTATTGTCAATTATGGCAGCTCTTTTTGTTGCCTATATTTACTCCGCTCCTCCTCTCAAACTGAAAAAAAATATTCTCACCTCAGCTCCTGCTGTTGGCTTTTCCTATGGGTTTGTTTCTTTTTTGTCGGCCAATGCCCTGTTCGGGGATATTCGTCCGGAAGCTCTGTGGCTTGCAAGCTTGAACTTTTTTATGGCGGTCGCCTTGATCATTCTTAACGATTTCAAGTCTGCGGAAGGCGATAAGGAAGGCGGGCTCAAGTCCCTGACGGTAATGATCGGTGCCAGAAATACATTTCTTGTCTCATTTTTGATTATAGACCTTGTTTTTGGAGTAATGGCCTACCTTTCGTTTACATGGGGGTTTATGTTACCCATGGTTTTTGTTTTAATCGGTCTTGTCCTCAATCTCTCCATTCAGGTACAGCTTTTACGAGATCCAAAAGGCGGCTTGTCATTTCTGAAGGGAGCTGTAGAAGATGGATTCGGCAATGCAATCGGCAAGAGTGATGTTCAGGAACACAACACATTTCTCCGCTTTCAGGTGATAAATAATATCCTGTTTTTACTCACCAATCTGATTGTTGCGGGAATGGTTGGATTGAAATACATTAAAGGTATATGAAGTAGAGGCAGAGTAAAGGCTCTCTCCGGCATCAGGAGGGTTTCAGTGGCAGGATTTTTTTCAGGGTCGCTGAACCAGTCTATTTTCACTAATTTTATTGTCCGGGAAATAGCGTAATCTTAAACCATTATGATGCTATGAATACTGCAACCTTTTTTTCGCTTCCAGTTGTATGGCATAATGCACTGGTTACCCTGCTGACATTTGTCTATGTCTTCAGCGTTCCTCCGCTTATGGATTACCTTGTAACCAATCATTCGCTTCCAAGGGATATCAGCCGCAAGATTACCCACATCTGTGCCGGTTCAGCAATTATTTTTCTTCCGCTTTTTATTGACCTTGGTCGCTCTCACTTTCTTAATATCACTGTGTTTGCTGTCTGGACGGTGCTGCTGATCCAGAAGGGATTGTTTGCCGCCGAAGACGATCAGGCGGTTAAAACCATGACCCGTACCGGAGACAGGCGTGAACTGCTCAAAGGGACACTCTATTTTGTTATTGTTGCCATGATATGCGGCACTCTCTATTACAAACAGTTCGCAGGAGTACTGGCAATGGCGATGCTCGGTTGGGGAGATGGTCTGGCTCCTATTATCGGCACCCGTTACGGCAAATTGAAATATCGTGTGCTCAGTGATAAAAGCGTCGAAGGCAGTCTTGCCTTTCTTGTGGGCAGTATTTTTGCCGGTTTGTTTTTTGTCCGGCTTATTGTGCCTGAATCGTTTGATGCCACAAAGATTGTCACTATTGCGGTGATTGCCACGATTGTTGAAGGTATCAGCCCTAAAGAGGTTGATAACATTACCATTCCTCTTGCCGTTATTGCTGCGGCCCGGTTTTTATGAAATGAACGCATGAAAACGGGGGGATATGCCGGCAATTTATTTTATCAGTGACATTCATATAGGACTGCAGGACAACAAAAGCGAGCAGCTCAAGCTTGACAACCTCGAACGGCTTTTTGCCATTATCAAGGCAGAAGGCCGTTCGCTTTATATGCTTGGCGATATTCTTGACTACTGGATGGAGTTCCGTCATCTCATTCCAAAGGGGTTTTCCCGGTTTATCTGTTTATTGTCCGATCTTGTTCGACATAATATCGAGGTGGTTTATGTCGCGGGGAACCATGATTTTTATCTTGGACGATATTTTGATGAAGAGCTTGGAGTAAAAACAGTGTATGGGATGCAGGAACGGCTGATTGATGGCCGTAAATTTCTGCTTGCTCATGGAGATGGTCTTGGGAAAGGGGATATTGGTTACAAGCTTTTTGCCCGGGTTGTAAGGAACCGTTTCAATCTCTCTCTTCTGGAGTTTCATCCCGATCTTGCTATCGGTTTAATGAAAGGTTTATCCCGCTTAAGTCGCACGCATAAAAAAGTTGACCGTGTGTTTGAAACAGATCGTTTGTTAAACTTTGCAGAATCTTTGGCGGCAGAAAAGAAGTTTGATTATTTTGTTTGCGGTCATAATCATGTTCAGGGGATAACGGAGCTTTCTGTTCCTCCCTGCAGGTATGTCAATCTTGGATCGTGGATTGAAGGTAATTTGCCTTACGGAGTTTTTAAAAATGGTGTTTTTCAACTCAAAGAGTTATAACGTTAATTTATAGACAGCTGTTGCTATGAGTAATTCAAACAAGGTTCTGAAACTTGGTTTGCCGAAAGGAAGTCTGCAGGATTCCACAATAGATCTCTTTGCACATGCAGGATTTCATTTTTCTGTTCAGAGCCGATCCTATTTTCCCTCAATAGATGATGATGAGTTGGAAGCCATACTTATCAGGGCTCAGGAAATGGCTCACTATGTTGAACTTGGAGCTTTTGATGTCGGGTTGACCGGTAAAGACTGGATCATCGAAACTGATGCAGATGTAGTTGAGGTTGCTGATCTGGTCTATTCAAAAGCCTCCATGAGACCGGTTCGCTGGGTGCTTTGCGTTCCTGAAAGCTCATCTGTTCAGTCGGTAAAAGACCTTGAAGGCAAGCATATTGCTACTGAAGTAGTCAATATTACCAAGAAATATCTTGCAAAAAACGGGGTCAATGCTTTGGTCGAGTTCAGCTGGGGAGCCACTGAAGTCAAACCTCCTGACTTGGCCGATGCCATTGTCGAAGTGACAGAAACAGGTTCTTCGCTCAGGGCTAACAAACTGAGAATTGTTGATACCATACTCGAGTCGAACACAAAATTGATAGCCAATAAAAAATCATGGAATGATCCATGGAAGCGCGAGAAGATAGAAAATATGGCAATGCTGCTTCAAGGCGCTATTAATGCCCAGGGAAAGGTCGGACTGAAAATGAATGCCCCGAAATCTTCGCTGGACAAGGTTATTGCAATTATTCCGGCCTTGCGTCAGCCGACAATATCGCATCTGACTGAAGAAGGGTGGGTGGCACTTGAGGTTATCGTTAAAGAAAAAATAGTTCGTCATCTTATTCCGGAACTTAAGAGAGCCGGAGCTGAGGGAATCTTTGAGTATGATATCAATAAACTGATCGACTGAACAGGGTTTTACCGTTTTACTCATGAACTTGCAGGCTGCCCGAAAGGGTGGCCTTTTTTATCGCGCCTATGCTTTTTTTCTATCAGATAGCTGTTCTCTGTTCTCTGTTGTTTTTTTTAGGGCTTTTGCTGAGAAACCTGATTGACTTTCCTTGTATGCCGGAGAATCCTCCCCATGCAGGGCCTTTAGTTTCGGTTATGGTGCCTGCCCGTAATGAAGCGCTGAACATCGAACGCTGCGTATCCTCTCTTTTGCGTCAGGACTATGGGTCATTTGAGATTCTTGTGCTTGATGACGGCTCAACCGATGCTACCCCGGAGCTATTGGATCGTCTGCGGAAGGAGTCGGGGGATCGCCTGCATGTTTTGCCTGGTGAACCGCTTCCTGCTGGATGGCATGGCAAGGCCTGGGCCTGTTTTCAGCTCAGTCGGCAGGCAAAGGGGGAACTGCTGCTGTTTACTGATGCAGACACCATGCATGAGCCTGATGCCCTGCGTCGCTCTGTTGGAGCCATACAGGGTGCCCGGGCAGATATGCTTTCCCTTATGCCGTATCAGGAGCTCGGATCGTTCTGGGAAAAACTGCTGGTGCCGCTGATCCATGTTATTCTCATGTGTTATCTTCCTCTTCGCTTTGTCCGTACAAGCCCGAGACCTGCGTTCAGTTTTGCCAACGGTCAGTTTATTTGTTTTCGCCGCGAGATGTATGAACGCATTGATGGCCATGCTGCTGTCAGAGATGCCATTGTTGAAGATGTCTGGCTCTGCAGAGCCGTTAAAAAAGCCGGAGGCAGTGTCGTGGCTTTTAACGGTTCTGATGTGGTTACGTGCAGGATGTATCGTAATTTCAAGGAGATCTGGGAAGGGTTTTCAAAAAACCTTTTCCCTGCGATAGGATACAGTACGCCGGGGCTGCTCATGCTTGCAGGTATGATTGCCGCCCTCTATGTTCTGCCCTATCTGTTTCTGTTCCGCTCACTGCTGGTTGGGGAATCTGGCGTTTTATTGTTCTGGCTGCCTCTTGCCCAGATTATCATAGCATTTATCTGCCGTCTCATTATTGCAAAGCTCTTTCGCCAGTCACTTTCTCTTGCCTCTCTTCATGTTTTTTCCCAGATAGTGCTCATTGGCATAGCCCTTAACTCTTTTTTAAAGATCAAATTCGGCAGAGGCACTCTCTGGAAAGGGCGACATTACAATTTTTCCTGATAGAGGTGATAATTTTTTTTAAATTGCACGATTAAAATCAGCGCCATCAACCAGGGCGAACTGTATCGGGTAAAAGGGTATCAATTCAAACGAGACTATTGTTATGGGTTTCTTATCGAAAATATTCGGGAAAAAGGAAGTGGAATTGACGCTTCCCAAAGTTATTGAGGATGTTAACCTGATAAAAACGATGGAAGGCCATCTTGACAGGGTACTGGGAGTAAAATTCAGCACCGATGGAAAAAAACTTGTCAGTGGCAGTTTTGATGAACAGGTTATGCTATGGGATGTGGAGTCCGGCAAACCTCTGCTTACCATGAAAGGACACGAAACCTGGGTTGAGTGTATTGATTTCAGTCGCGACGGGAAGCGGCTAGCAAGCGGCAGTACCGACAGCACCGTTAGAATCTGGGATGCGTCGACCGGAGAGTGCCTGCATGTCTGCAAAGGTCACGATACTGCAGTGCGTATGGTGGCTTTCAGTCCGGACAGTAAAACTGTCGCGAGCTGTTCACGAGATACGACAATCAGGCTCTGGGATGTCGAAACCGGCCGTGAGCTCTCCCGGCTTCTCGGTCACAAATCATACATCGAGTGTCTGGCATACAGTCACGATGGCAAGAGAATTGCCAGCTGCGGAGAAGAGCCTGTCATTAAGATCTGGGATGTAGAGAGTGGTAAAAATATTGCGAACTTCAGTACAAATGACAGGCTTTCACATGCATTAGCCTATAGTCCGGACGATAAGCTTATAGCTTTCTGCGGACGGGATGCGAAGGTAAAGATTCTCAATGCCGAAAGCGGCGAAATTATAACAGTGTTTGAAGGTCATGAAGATGCAGTACGCAGTGTTTGTTTCAGCCCGGATGGCACAAAGATTGCAAGTGCGGCCAACGATGAATCAGTAAGACTTTGGGATGTCCAGAGTGGTAAACAGCTGCACTCTTATCGTGGTCATGTGCTTGAAGTGCAATCAGTTGATATCTCACCTGACGGGAAAATCATTGCCAGCGGAAGCGATGATCGCAAGATTAAGCTCTGGGCAATAAGCTAGTGTAGGAGGATTTCATCAGGTTTGCGCCACCCAGGAGCTCTGAAAAAGGGCCCACTGCTTTTTTTTGTCAAAAATAAAAAAGTAGCGTAAACTGCCCAACTTCCTTTTTGAATTAGCTTAAAGTGAGTAAATTCATTTTACGAAAAATAAATTCGTTTTTGAGCGCCTCATGTCGGGGTTCGTTCATTGTAACGCCAAATTTAAATGGCAAAAATAAAAAGAGGTAGATATGGGTACTCAGGTTGAAGGAACTGTTAAATGGTTCAACGAAGAAAAAGGTTACGGCTTCATCGAGCAGAAAGGCGGAAAAGATGTTTTTGTGCATCATAGTGCCATTAACGGTACTGGTCGCAAAACACTTGTCGAAGGCCAGAAAGTATTGATGGAAGTGACCCAGGGAGCAAAAGGCCTTCAGGCTGAAGACGTAACTCCTCTCTAAATTAATTTCGAACCATAGAACGGTTCTCACGCCGTTTTGTCCGAACTGCTTTGTCTGCGGATTAGTTATCAGCGCTATCGTTTTTTAAATGTGGTTGTTATGATTAACCGCACAAGGCTTTTTCATGAGAAGCCGAACAGTTTCAACTATGGCAGAAACACAAAGGGCGCATATCCATGCGCCCTTTGTGTTTCTGTAATTTAAAAGAATTGAGGGTGTCCAAATCCGGCATAAGAACCTAGAGAAGAGGCAGTATGAGCATTATTTTACTTGATATCGGAAATGTGATTGTATCTGTAGATTTTTTAAGATTCTGCAGGGGAGTTCTTGCTGAGAGCTCGTCCGACCTGCAGGCAGTGTACAGGAAATATTGTGAAGGAGAGCTGAAAACGAAGTATGAGCAAGGTATCATTGCTCCTCTTGACTATCTCTGCATGATTTCGCGTGATTCTCTGACAGGAAATATGAGCCATGGTGAAATAAGGGAGCGCTGGCAGGATGTCTTCTCTCCGATGGATGGGGCAGAAGAGGGTGTGGAGATTCTCAGCAGGGAGCACAGGCTCTGGATAATCAGCGATACAGATCCTCTGCATTTTGCTTTTCTCCAGACAAAATATCCGCTTTTAAGGGAGAGGGAGCGTTACTATCTTTCTTACGAACACGGTTATATGAAAAGTTCTCCTGAAGCATTTCAGCATGTTCTTAATGATTCAGGAATAGCTGCTCATGAATTTATACTCATCGATGACAAGCCGGAAAACTGCAGCGCAGCGGAGTCCGTCGGAATAAAAAGCATCAGATTTACAACATGGCCAGAAACTATCACCGCCCTTGCTGCCTTACAGTAAGGTTAACCATTCTTGGAGCTGAAGATATGTATCATGGCATGCGTGACATAGGGCGTCTAAATGACTGAGAGCAATAAAATCAAGCAAAAGGTATCTGTTCCGGTTACCGAAATCGAGCTGCATGCCATGCGTTCCCAGGGTGCCGGGGGTCAGAATGTGAACAAGGTTGAGACTGCGGTTCATTTACGTTTCGATATCAGGGCATCCTCCCTTCCTGAAGAGGTCAAGGAACGTTTGCTCAGCATGAGGGATCAGCGTCTCTCAAGCGAAGGAGTTCTTGTCATAAAAGCACAGCGGTTTCGCTCAAGGGAGAAAAATCGTGAAGATGCACTTCAGCGGCTTCAGATGATTTTGGGCAGTGTGGCAGAAGGTCCAAAAAAACGAAAGAGTACAAAACCAACGTTCAGTTCAAAAGTTAAACGACTTGAAAAAAAGGAGAAGCGCTCAGATGTCAAGTCGCTGAGAGGTCGTATCGATTGGTAGTCAAGGAAGGGCAAAGCGAACCGAAGAGAGTAAGTAATGGGCAATAAACCGGATTTGATTCCAGGCATCTATAACTATTGCGACCGATGGTGTGAGCGGTGCGCATATACGTCGTGCTGCCTTCAGTTTCAGATTGAATCCGAGGAAGCCACCACCACTGGTGCCTTGCAGGATTTTGATGCATTGAATGCCCGGTTTTGGGAGGATATGGGTGAAGCTCTGGTTCAGGCCATGCGCCTTATAAGGGAAATGGCTGCTCAGCAGGGGATCGATCCGGAAGATCTTGATAAGGAAACTGTATTGTCCCGGCAGCAGGAGAGTTTCCATCAGAATGCCCGTGAACACCCTTGTGCGACAGCAGCACTTGTCTATTCCGGCATGGTTAACGAATGGTTTGCTGCTGTTGATGAATATACGGACGCGGATGAATCACTGCTGACTAATCACCCATTTGCTCTTGATGAGCATCTCCAGGTCATCAGACATTATCAGTATTTTATTTACCCTAAACTTGTTCGTGCGGTCGAAGGCCGTATGAACGATTCAGCTATTGCAGACAATGAACAGCAAACCGATGCCAACGGAACTGCCAAGGTTGCACTGATTACCATTGACCGTTCCCTTGCTGCCTGGAGCGTTCTTTATGCAGAGTATCCTGCTCATGAGGATAAAACACTCTCTATTCTTGTTCACCTTGACCGTTTGCGCCGTTCACTTGAAGTTGTATTTCCTGCCGCACGCGCCTTTATTCGCCCGGGATTTGATTCAAAGCCTGCCTGACCATGTATTTATAGACAATCACCATTAAAAAGAAGTTATGCTTACCACCAACGAACAACATCTTGTTGAGTTTCTCCTTCAGTGCCAGCCCGGACAACCGAGAACCAGAGGAAACTGGGAAGTTGACCATCATGGCACCCCCTTTCTTCTTCCTTCGATAGGAGGCATTACTCTGAACGTCCAGGTTGGAGATGCGGCTTTTGGATGGCAAGGGGATCATATAGAGCCTGGAGTCAGCTGCACAGCTGATACCAATAAGCCCTTCGAGCATCCAAACGTTGGATTGCAGATCTACTCCTGCGCCGGCAACATTGCCACAGTCGTTACAGGCGAAGCAAAAGGAGCCGAAGGACGTGTGCTCGGTCATCATGGAGGATCGGAACATGTGATAGTGGACTTTGTGCGCGATGTGAAGGAAAAGCTTCTCTACAGCGATACCATCATCATTCGGGGAAAGGGACAGGGTCTGAAGCTTACGGACTATCCGGATATTACCCTGTTCAATCTCGATCCTGATCTGCTCAAGGTCATGAATATTCGTGAAGTTGAGGGTGGAGTGCTTGAAGTGCCGGTTACAACAGTCGTCCCTGCGGTCTGTATGGGATCAGGAATCGGTTCAGCCCATGTGGCAAAAGGTGATTACGATATTATGACCAGCGATGCTGAAACGGTGAAAGAGTATGGCATCGACAAAATCCGTTTTGGTGATTTTGTCGCTCTGCTGGATCACGACAACCGTTATGGCAGAGCCTATCGTAAAGGGGCGGTCAGCATCGGAATAGTCGTTCATAGCGATTGCATGGAAGCCGGTCACGGACCGGGTGTCACCACACTCATGACCTGCGCATCTCCTCTTATCAGGCCGGTGATTGACCCAAAAGCCAATATTGCAGACCGTCTAGGTATTGGAACGATATTGAAATAGTTTCGAATTATAATTATCCGGGTAATATTGGTAATTCATTTCTATTCTGTTACATTTATGAGGTATTATATCCGGATATAATTGATATCGAAAACTCATACAACATGAACAGAGAAAATATTCAACATTGCACGGCATTTGATGGTGGTCGCTGTATTGCATCAGGAGAGCTGATAGAGGTCATCAAAAAGGTTAAAGAGAATATTGATACAGGGGGAGCCCTCTCTGTTTTGATCTTTGATGATAAAAGCAGTGAGCTTATTGAAGTTGATTTTCGTGGAACGATGGAAAAGGTTCTGGGCAGGTTGGCTAATCCCTCAGCACTGGACAACAGGGAGAGCACTGTTCAGAGGGGACCAGGACGCCCGAAGCTGGGTGTTATTCCACGGGAAGTCACGTTACTGCCACGGCATTGGGAGTGGCTTAACAGTCAACCTGGCGGAGCATCAGTCGCTCTTCGTAAACTTGTTGAGGACGCCCGGCGCATGAACAGCGATCGGGATCAGTTGCGAACCTCACAAGGGGGTGTCTACAGGTTTATGTCTGCAATGGCTGGTGACCTTCCAGGATTTGAGGAGGCGGCAAGGGCTTTGTTTGCCGGAAAACCAGAAAAGTTTCATGAGATAGTAACCAAATGGCCTTTTGACATCCGTGACCATGTTCGGAAACTTTCAGTCAACGCTTTCATGAAAGAGGCGTAAAAATGCAAAAAGTTATAAAACAGAAAGCCCTCCGTTTCCGAAGGGCTTTCTGTTTATGATCAAGCAAGTGTTATCAGCAGTTGCGAACTGTTGAAGAATTACGATCCTTGATAGTTGATTCGTCGAACTCGTCCCAGTTGTGCTCGTCGTGCTCACGCTGGTATCCTGCCTCTTTAAGACCAAAGCTCATGTCGGCAACCATTTCGGGGCGGAGTTCCTTGAGGTTCTTTACCTCGTCCTGACTGAGAATCCTGGATTTGTCGAATCCAAGGTCGACCTCAATCTTGCGGTTTTTGGTTTTGACTCGGTCGATGTCGTAGAAGCGCTTGGTAATGGTTGTCTGGGCGAACGCTTTCAGACAGCCAAGCATGTACTTGCGGACATAAGGATCTTTTATCCATGGGTAGCCGAAGAAGGTCTTGCGTGCATAGAACCGGGCGTATGACTTCAGAACCAGTTTCAGCACATCCTCACGCTCCATATTGTCTGGCTTGATGATCGGCGTCACAAAATTGTACTTGGAGTAGTCACGCACCTCCACCCTGTCGCCAAGCTCCTTGAAGAGATCGGAGAAAGGCCATGGGGTGTAAATGGTCCAGTTGGCCATATCGGGATCCCAGTCTTTACAGAGCTGGTAGGTCTCTTCAATGGTTTCAGGGGTTTCATGCTCAAGGCCCATAACAAACTGTGCTTCAGCCACGATTCCATTTTTCTGCAGCAGCTTGATTGCAAGCTTGTTCTCCTCAATGGTTGTCTCCTTGCGGAACCGGTTGAGGTTCATCTGACTTGCTGCTTCAGTACCAAGTGAAACGTGTACCAGACCCGCTTTACGGAAGAAAGGCAGAAGGTCGGCATCGCGCATGATGTCGGTCACGCGGGTGTTGATACCCCAGGTAACATCAAGTTTGCGGTCGATAAGCTCCTGACAGAGTGAGACAAATTTCTGCTTGTTGATGGTTGGTTCTTCATCAGCAAGGATAAAAAAGCCCACTTTGTGCTGCTTGACCAGTACCTCGATTTCATCGACGAAAAGCTTGGGACTGCGGGCACGGTAGCGACGCCAGAACTGCCACTGTGAACAGAAGGTACAGGTGAAAGGACATCCTCTTGCAAAGTTTGGAACCGCAAGGCGGCAGTTGAGAGGAGTGTATATGTATTTATCCCAGTCGTAAAGGCTCCAGTCGGGGCTAAGGGTATCAAGATCCTCAATGACAGGATGTGCAGCTGTTGCAAACACCTTGCCGTCGTCGTCGATATAGGCTATACCGGTAATCTCTCCACGGTTCTGCTTATCGGTTCCTGCTGCGATCTCCCTGATGAGGTTGACGGTCACCTCTTCACCTTCACCGCGAACAATGTAATCGGTTTCCGGCGCCTCACTCAGTACCTGAGGGTACATGAATGTTGAATGAATACCGCCCATGAGTGTCCGGATCTTCGGGTTCACTTTTTTGGCAATCTTCATGATAGCCTGTGCCTTGAAGATAGATGGCGTGATATTGGTAGTCATCACCACATCCGGCATGTTCTTGCGGATGATCTCCTCAATCTGGTCGTCAGGAATGTCATCGGCCATGGCGTCAACAAATTTCACCTGATCGAATCCTGCCTGTTTAAGGGCGCCACCGATATAGGCTACCCAGCTTGGTGTCCAGTTACCGGCAATTTCGGCTCCCCCTGAATGATAATTTGGCTGAACCATCAGTATTTTCATCGGTCTCCATCCTCCAGATATGGTTTTACAAAATAGGGACTGCAGAACAAAACAAAGAAAACCTTGATTTGACTGATAAAAATCCCTGAATTATTAATTTACAACTTTTTTATAAAATTCTCATATGGTATTCACCACAGTGCCTCTCACTTGTGAGATGAGTTCATGAGCATGGTGTGATAAAATCCAAAACTTATTTTTTCCCGATTTTTCAGTTTCATTCCAGCTGCATCCATAGCCTTCTGCATCTCCTCTTCACGAATCATCTGGATGGTTGTGCGGCGTTCCTTTTTGGGGAAATAACCGCCAAGCCAATGCTGGAAAGCAAGAATGTTATTGTAAGGAGCATAGGTGAATATGACAGAACCTTTTGTCAGACTGCTCAGATTCCGGAATGCCTGGGAAAATCCTTCAGCAGGGTAATGGATCAGTACATCAAAGCATACCACTGCATCATAAGTTCCGCTTACTGATTCAATGGTGTTTACTTCAAACTCCATGTTATTCTGAACTCCCTGTTTGGTAGCTTCTTCTTTTGTTTTAGCCACCATTTGTGAAGCGATATCGACAGATTTTACCTTGTAGCCCTCTTTTGCAAGACGGATGCTGAACAGTCCTGTTCCGCATCCGGCATCAAGAACGGTTGCACCTTTCGGCAGTCCAAGCTGCTGCAGCCAGTCAAATGCCTTGTCCATCATAACGGCATGGCCTTGACGGACAGTATTGCGTACGGAAGAGAGTTTATCGTCACCGTATATTGATGCCCATCGCTGAAAGCCCTGGCCGTCGAAATACGAACGGAGCATTTTTTTGTGTTCTTCAGCATTGAAAGAGGAGCTGCTCATGGTATAAGTTTTTGTCGTTACGTGGTTGGTGTTATAAAATTCTATTTTGCCAAAGCTTCAATGATGAACCCCTTCAATTCTGGTTTCAAGATCGGCATAGAGTTCCTGAAGTTCTTCAATGGTACTCTCCTCTGCTTCCCAGAATCCTCTGGAGTGAGCTTCCAGCAGGCGCCTGGTCATCGACATGGTTGCATGCGGGTTAAGGGCAGCAAGTCGTTCCAGCATGGCCTTGTCTTGCAGAAAAGTTTCGTTGAATTGATCATAAGTCCACTTTTTAACTGCCGAGGCAGTTGCACTCCATCCATAGGTGTTGCTGAGATGGGACTCGATCTCCCTGACCCCCTCATAGCCGTGCTCAAGCATGGCTTCATACCATTTCGGATTAAGCAGTTTCGTGCGTGCCTCAAGCGAGACCATTTTTTCAAGAGAACATATCCGCTGTTTTGTTCCCACACCATCGATATCGCCAACCATCACTTTCGGTTTGGTTTTACTAAGGTGCTCTACAGTTTTTGAAACACCGCCAAGATACTCATAATAATGATCAATATCAGAAATACCGATTTCATAGCTGTCGATATTCTGAAATGTCAGTGTTACATTTTTGAGCGCAGAGCGAAGGGCATCAGGGCACTCCTCCCAGTGACCGGCGGATGATACTGCAAAGCTTTTCCGGGTGACAAAGGCTTCGGCAAGCTGGTTATCCTCTTCCCAGGTGCTGCTTTCAACCAGATGGTTTACATTTGCGCCATAGCTTCCGGGTGCATTCGAATAAACCCTGTTTGATGCCTCCTCAAAGGAACAGTTTCTCTCAAGCATCTCCTTCTGCACATGTTTTCTTATAAAGTTCATCTCTTCGGGTTCATCTACTGCCGCAGCCAGACGGGCGGCCTTGTCAAGCAGTCTGACCTGCAGGGAGAGAAGATCCCTGAAAATACCGCTGATGGTCATCACCACGTCTATTCGGGGTCGACCAAGTTCAATGAGAGGAATAAGTTCAACATCGCCGATTTTTCCAAGCTCATCCGTCTTGGCTTTTGCGCCCATCAGCGCCAGTGCCTGTGCAACCCCTTCCCCGTCACTTTTCAGGTTGTCTGTACCCCAGAGGATCAGTGCAATTGATTCGGGGAGGTCGCCGCTCTCCTTACTGTATTGCAGGAGCAGCTCTTCAGCAGATCGTTTTCCGGCCTGTTGTGCGAAGGATGAAGGAATGGTGTATGGATCAAGGCTGTGAATATTCCTGCCTGTCGGCACGATGTCAGGGTTACGAACCAGGTCGTTGCCGGGAGAAGGAGGAATGAATTTGCCGTCAAGCGCATGCAACACTGCCTTAAGTTCATTATTTTCAGCGAGATGTAAGAGAACGGTGTTCATGAAATGCCAGAGGCGCTTCAGTTCTCCCGGTTTTATGCCTGCAGTCCGATGCAGATAGTCGTCCGCTGCCGATATTCTGACAGGAAGGCTTCCTTCAAGAAGCATTGAGAGAGGAATGGCAGAATTTTTTTCAGTATCGAAATGACCGGTAAACCTCTTGACTGACTCACGGGAAATTGCCGATACCTTTTGCCATCTCTCTTGAGCTTCCCTGTCAGTTCCCAATTGATCCAGTGTCTGCTGGTAATCGAAGTTAAGATGCTTGCAGATAAGTTCCGGCAGTGACCTGCCGTCAAGTTCAGGGCGCGCGTGTTCTGCAAGGAGAGCCAGATTATCGCCTACACTTTCAGGCGAAGGGGCTTCGCCCATGATATGCAGTCCAAGCGGAATCATGCGCTCCTCAATCAGGTAAAGCTCACTGTTCAGCGCAGTGATGTACTCCCCGGCAGCTGCATTATTCCGGTTCGTCTCAATCTCAAGAGCCATAGCCAGCTCCTTCAGCTCATCAAGCAGCTCATCTGATGGATTGCTCCTGTACCCTGCAACCAGATCTTTGAGTTTACGCAAACCCTTGTAGAGGCCGGCATGTTCCAGAGGAGGTGAAAGATAGCTTACCAGCGTGGCGAATCCACGACGTTTGGCAATGGCACCTTCGCTCGGATTATTGACGCAATAGCAGTAAAAATCAGGAAGAGCGCCGATCAGTTTTTTTGGCCAGCACAAGCTTGAAAGTCCAACCTGTTTGCCCGGCATAAACTCAAGTGCGCCATGTGTTCCGAAGTGAAGCACGGCATCAGCGTTGAAGCAATGTTCAATCCATGTATAGAATGCTGCAAATGCATGGTTCGGCGCGGCATCCTTTGCCATGAGAAGCCTCATCGGATCGCGTTCATATCCGAAACTGGGCTGCTGGCCGATAAAAATATTTCCCAGTGAGCAGCCGAGAATATGAAAGCGGTTACGGTCATTGAGAATTTCGCCGGGAGCGTCACCCCAGAATGGTTCTATTCCCTCATAGGCAGGAAAGAGTCTGCGGTACTCATCAACAGGCAAATGATCATCAACATTGCCATCGGTACCGTATACAAGGCGGTTTCCTTCAAGCAGTCTATCTTTCAGTGCTTCAGCAGTTTCCGGAACTTCCACCCTGTACCCTGCAGTTTTCATCTCAAGCAGCAGTCGGTGCAGGCTCTCAAAAACGTTGAGATATGCTGCCGTACCTGCATTGCCGAGATTGGGCGGGAAATTGAAAAGAATAATGGCAATTTTCTTGTTACCGGGCGGTCTATCCTGCAGTCTGAGAAACCGATGAACTCGTTCAGAAATAATGTTTACCTCAGCTTCAAGCGGGATGGTCCGTTCACTCCCTGTTTCAGTGCCGGCATAGATCTGGGGTTCTATTGATCCGTCCAGTTCGGTTACCGCAACACTCAAAGCAGTTTGAAGAGGTGTCAGGCCAAGATTGCTTTCGCGCCACTGCTCAATAGGCTGGAATGACAGAGGAATAAGATTCAGGCAGGGAATATCGAGTTTTTTAAGCACTGCTATCGCTTCAGGGGCCTTGTTTTCAGCAGGGCCGCCGACAAGCGAAAATCCTGTAGCATTGATCAACAGTGCCGGCTTCAGTGAACCGGGTATTTCAGAGTTGAAAAACCGGTCGAGAACCGGACGAAAATCAAGACCACCGCTATAAGCGATGCAGCATTTGATTCCCTTTGATTCAAATGAGTGTATCAGATAGTTAAGGTGTGCCATGTTCCTGCTCAATACGGTTGAGCGCATGGCAAGAATTACTACCAGTCCTGAGGCAAGGTTTGGTTTGTTCTGTTTATGCCAGTCAAGAAATAGCGAAGAAGAGAAAAAAGGTTCAGTTGCTTCAGGGTGGCATATTGCCGCATCAGGGTAAAAGAGCGGATCTTCCTGAGGGAGTTTTCCGTTCCAGCCGGGTACGTAACGGTCAACCAGCAGAGAAAGGAATCGTTCCATATTTTCCTGTGAACCGTTCAGCCAGAACTGGTGGGCGGCAATAAAGGTATGGATATCGCGAGCCCTCCCCGGCAGGTATTTCATGATTTTACTGACATTACGGACGAGCGTCAGTTGCCGCTGGCTTTCCCCGTGGCTCTGCCTGGGCATCAGTTTCGAAGCCCATTGCTTGAAAATATTCGATTCTTTTGGCTCTTCTTTTTTTTGCTTGCGGAGTGAAAATTTTCCGAGTCTTGTCTGGGTTATCAGTGCAGGATTGCTGGTAATAATGCAGACAGGGCAGGTAAGAGCCTCAAGCAGTTTTTCGAGCGGGCGAACAATTTCCTCGCTGAAGAGCATTGAGCCGAATACTACATCTGCATTCGGAAGAGTATGTTCAAGCGTTTCCCAGAGCTTTTTGCTGTTATGAAGGCCTAGACTGAAGACAGAAACCTCCAGACCGATATGAAACTTCCGGTTCAGCTCATCAGCAGCAGCTTTCAGCGTGCTGTTATTGGTGGCCTCCATGGTAAGGAACACAAAATGCATACGCGGTAACCTGTCAATAAAATGTTAATACCGTCAAACTCTCCAAATTGGATGGAGTGGCCGGTTTAGTGATCCATCAATGGTTCAGCGGATATTGCTCAATAGGAAAAACGAATAGGGAGGGATCAAATCAGTAAGACGGGATTTTGCTGAAAGAGGTTGTCCGGCTTGTGCAAAGGGGATGCAATGGAAATAACATTGTTGTTTTCATCGCTTCCCCTTTGCGTTATAGGGAGATGCCGGTGATGCATAACATCAGGGAATGGGGGTGTCCCTGAATGTATTGTAAATGATGAAGAGCTTATGTTGTGTTCTGAGCTCAAAAAGCAATCTATACGTTCCAGAGCGGAGCGTAAAGCAGTATCGGACTCAGCGGCAGAAAGCTCACGAGGGGCAAGTAGACCACCGAATTGTGGCTTTGTCTTTGATTTGGAGTTGAGAGATGTTGTTTTGACGAGAACGTTGAAGCCTACAATAGAAATCACAAAAAAAAGCAGAACCTCAAGGGATCGGCATATGCTGCGTATAATATTTCCCTTTCCTATGTCCATAAGTACATATTTTATAAAATATACCAAACGGATCAGCAAAAAAGAAACTTATTGCTATTGTCGTTCTCCAGGGAAATGTCTGAAGTGATAAGCATATGAAGCAGAAAAGCACGGTATGAGCCGTGCTTTTCTGCTGTAATCGGGTTGTTGCTGGAGGTTATTAAATCTCTATGCCTTCAAGGCGATCTTCAAGATCTGAATATATTTCCTGCAGCTTTTCGATCATCTCAGGGTCCGCGCTCCACATTCCGCGACCGCTGGCTTCAAGCATACGGCCTACAATGTTTTTGAAGGCTTTTGGATTGACCTTCATAAGGCGCTCGCGCATCTTCGGATCCATAGCGTATGTTTCCGCTGCTTCCTTGTATACCCAGTCGTCAACTCCTTTTGTGACAGCATCCCAGCCAAGCATATAGGTAAAGCGGTTGCTGATTTCAGCAGCGCCGCTATGCCCCTGATCAAGCATGGTCTCAAACCATTTCGGATTGAGCAGTTTGGAACGGAACTCGACCTTTAAGGCTTTGTCAGCATCATCAATTTTCACGTCTGCCGTAAAGGTCTCAACGTAGTTCAGCTTAACGTTATCGCCCTTAGGATTGCGGCGTCGGGCAGAAAGCTGAAGCGCCCCGGAAGAAGAGAAGTAGCGGTCGATATCAGTAATGCCGAATTCAGCCGAGTCTACCTGCTGCACAACACGATCAACAGTGCTGAGCAAACCTTTCAGTATATCAGACTGCTGGTCGCCGTACCGGTTTCCGCCATAAGCGAAACCGGTTCGTTTGATAAACATGTTGTCGAGATCCTCTTCAGACTCCCAGGCTGAATCTTCAACAAGTTCTTCAACCTGCGAACCATAAGCTCCGGGTGCCTGGGTAAAGAGGCGCGAAGTGGCGCTCTCGAAATCTTTACCCTCTTTCAATGCTGCATCAACATGTTTTTTGATGTGGTTCATTTCATGCGGCTCGATAGCTTTTGCCGCATCTTTGACCAGTTTATCAAGATGATCGACAAGCACGCCGAATGTGTCACGGAAGATCGAGCTGATCTGGATCAATACATCGATTCTCGGGCGGCCAAGCTTTTCAAGCGGAACAAGACGGTAGTGGCTGATTTTCCCCTGTGCGTCGTATGCCGGTTCACCGCCCATGAGGTGAATGATTACCGCAACTGCCTCACCCTTGCTCTTGATGGTATCAAGACCCCAGAGCACCTGTGCAATTGTTTCAGGGTACTCGCCGTTGTTTTCTTCTGTGTGGCGGTTCAGAATGGTTTCGCCAATCTGCTTTCCGCGCTTGAATGCAAGTTCTGACGGAATGCGCCACGGGTCTATGGCATGGATGTTGCGACCGGTCGGCAGAATGCCTGCACCGTCACGCACAAGGTCTCCGCCGGAACCTGACGGGATGTACTCACCGCAAAGAGCTCTCAAAAAGCCCTTCATCTCATTACGGTTGTCCTCAAGAGCTCGTTTCAGGGCAACTCCTTCCTGAAGGGAAGTATTGATAGACTCGGCCATCTCCTGCGATATTTTTGCTCCGCCGGTCATCTTGTTGATCACCGTGGTCGGATTGGTCTGTCCGAAAATGGTCTTTTCAATAAACTCTCTGGTCTGCTCGTCTACTTTTTCTCTCGACCTGAGAGCCTGTGGCTCACCCTTGCGGGCGCGTGTGGCAAGCGAAGCATAATCACCGTACGTTTCGTCCTCACCGATTGCCTGCATGATGATCGAAGGAAGTGACTTTTCATTACCGCGCACCTTCAGGTACTCTGTAATGGTGGTTACCTGGGTTTCAAGCTTTGGCGTTTCTCCGAAGACATGCAGTGAGTTGGAAATCAGGCGTCCCTCAAGCTCCATCATATAGGTATAGAGGCGGCTGATATAGTCCTGGAATGTCTCTCCTTCAATGCGCGGACAGTCATCCGACAGATTGAGCTGCTGTGCTTTGGTGATGATCACCTCTTCAGTCTCAACGTCAACAATTTTCTCAAGGCCCCTCTCACGGTAATCGTTCAGCATCTCCTTGAAAGCAGGCAGTTCCTTATACAGGCCGGCCCTTGCAAGCGGCGGGATGTTATGCGAGATCATGGTGGCGAAACCGCGTCGTTTTGCGATGTTCGCCTCGCTGGGGTTATTGATCGGATAGATATAGAAATGCGGTACTTCACCGAGCAGAGCGTCCGACCAGCAGTCGCCGGTTACGCCAAGCTGAAGGCCGGGCATCCATTCCGCTGTGCCGTGCATGCCGATGTGAACAAGAGCGTTTGCGCCGAATACCCGGCTGATCCAGCGGTAGAAGGCGATATATTGGTGATGAGGAGTATTCTCCTTGTCGAACAGCAGGCGCATCGGATCACCCTGAATGCCAAGACGCGGCTGAACACCGATAAAGATATTGCCAAGCGTGATACCGCCGATAAAAAGTCTGTCAGGTTTAATCGGGGCGATGTCTCCGGGAAATCCGCTCCAACGCCCTTCAATGCGCTCGCGCTCCCTGACGCTGGTGATGCTGTTGAACAGCTCCCTGTCAATAGAAAAGCAATCCTGTTCATGTGCCTGAATTTCGTAATCCGTAGCTTTGTCAAGCATGCCAAGCAGTGCTTCCGGTGACTCTGGCAGCTCACCGATATTGTACCCCTCAGCACGAAGAGATACGAGAATATTGTAAATACTTTTTGGTACGTCGAGCAGGGCGGCACTGGCTTTTTTACCCATACCAGGCGGATAGTCATAGACTACAAGAGCAACTTTTTTCTCTCTGTTGGAAACCTGACGAAGCTCTGAAAACTTTTTGGCAAGTCCTGCAAGTCTTTCCAGACGATCAGGAACAGTCTGCAGTCGTCCATCCTTTATGGCGCCCAGTACTACAGGGCACACTGCACCGTCCATTTCAGGCAGCGAATAGGTCATGGCCGACTGCAGAGGGATAACTCCCTGCGACTTCCATGAAGCAAAGTCCTGTATAAAGAGTGGTTGAGAAACCACATACGGTGCGTTGATTTTTCCAAGTATCTCTTCACGTGCTGCCGACGATGCGCCAGGTGTGGTTGCCCCCGCAGGACCACCCACAAAGCCGAAGCCCATCATGTTGATCAGCATGTCGATGTTGTTATGTGTAAACCACTCTCTGGCGGCTACATGGCCTTCCACGCCCATAACGAAAACCGGCAGGGGATTAAGCCCCTTGGCTTCGATGGCCCGTATGGTATTGTCGATATACTCTTTTTCCTGCAGCAGGTGCTTCCGGAAAAACAGGAGACCAATGTTTCTTCTTTTGGCTGAAGCCTTATCTCGTTTGTGCAGCCATTTTTCATAATGGTGCAGATCTTTCTGGTACTCCGGTGCATCGGGATGGTAAAAGCCCATGGTTGGAACTTCCTGCACCTTTTCAGCTTTGACATCTACTTCGAAGTACTCAGCTACGATATAGTTGAACATCGATGCAAGGTTGTCCGTCGTCGGATTCATCCAGTAGGTGTACACCTGCATCCAGTTCTTGAAATCTTTTGCCTTCTTAGGAATAAGCGGCAGCATGGTCCGCATTATTTTCAGCAGCTTCATGTAGCCGTAGAGCGCATCCTCGTCGCGTCCCTTCACCAGCATCTTCGCAACTTTTTTGACGATATCAGGCATTCCGCTTCCATCACCCGAAACCACATAATTGCCGACTTTTGTCAACTGCATCACCTCAGGCATCGACTCATAAGCAAAAATCACTTTTACCTTCGACTCTTCGATCTGCTCATGCAGCCAGTCTGCCTGAACCTTGAACTGAATCAGGGTGGTGAAAATACAATCTGCATTGTGGATTGCCTTGGCTGCTTCAGGGTTCT
>Ga0209083_1000792_pt1 | contig 42336 bp, 57 predicted proteins | sample AM7aDNAmetaG_FD_184132 | JGI IMG/M metagenome (GOLD analysis project Ga0209083, IMG submission 184132) | Freshwater microbial communities from Finland to study Microbial Dark Matter (Phase II) - AM7a DNA metaG (SPAdes) (version 3) | ecosystem: Environmental > Aquatic > Freshwater > Lake ... | reverse complement strand
AATCGCCTTGAGGGTGATGTTGTCGGTCACGGACAGATCGTTGTACGGACTGTCGAAGGTCAGGTAATCGGACATGGGATTGACGCCAGGATCGCCTTCGGTGGCATGGGACCCGTACATGAAGTCGGAGAAGTCGAGCGTGCCGAAGCCGAGCATAGCGCGCCAGGTGGCGGTGGTTGATCCCATCGCTTTGGGGGCTTCAGCGGGAAGGCGCATGGTCAAACCGGCGTATACCGGGAGCATGAGCTTGGCGAGCTGGATCAGGTTGATACCGGGGACGGTGGAAGCGACGTAGCCGGAGGTAGCAGCCTTCTTCAAGGTCTTGATACCTTCTTCGACTGGAATTTCCGAGCTTTCCAGTTTGCGCATGATTTCCTTGCCGGTGCCGATGCGACCGATAATCGCCTTCTGAGCAGCTGAAAACAGGGCGTCGAATTTCACCTGGTCCTTGCCGGCGATCATCTGCGCTTTATGCAGGTCTTCGGTCAGCAGGGCATTGACGAATTCGGGGACTTTGGAATTGACGTCTTCCTGGTTGTCGAACAGCAGGGTGGGAACGGGCGGGCGAATAGAAGCCGGCTCATTGCTTTTCTGCATATCGGTGGGTACGGAGCTGATCCCATCGGAAGGAGCACCGGTGGAGGTCTCGGTTGAAGCTGAGGTTGAGCCGGTGGATTCGGTGGTGCCGGTGCCGGCAACCGTGGAGGGAGAGGTCTCGTCAGAGACGGTATCTCCGGCCACATTCAGCACGGCCAGCAGTTGATCGATGGTGCTTTCGTCGACCTGACCGTCGCCGGCCTGGTCTTTGAGTTTGGAAGCCAGTCCCTGGGCTGAGTTGATGATCCCAGAAGCATCTGCCTTTTTCAGAATAGGTGTAGCCATGATATTTTTACTCCTTGTTCACTTTCAAACGATTTGGTTTTTTGACGGGGATCATCCGATGGGATTGGTTATCCAGGGATGTGTCTGCCTTCTTGAGTTCGGCCATCAGTTCACTGACAGCCGCCTTTACTTCGGCTTTGATCAACGCGCCCATTTTGGGCAGCATCGCTTCAAAGTCAGCGCTCAAATCGCGGGTATTGACCGCGTGCGTTTCGAGGGTTTCAGTTGCCGGCGTGGTTCCCGGCGTCAGCTCCAGGGTGATATTCGGCATGGGCATCTGTTCCATCGAGATGGGGTCAGGGTTGGATTGCTTGTTAGCATCCAGCCTGATTTCAGAGGTGGAGATTGGCGCGGCTGGTACAGCTTTGGCCAGATCGGTAGAAGCCGGGACCGGGGTGTATACCCTGTGCTCGGTCACTTCGATGGGGTCGCCGAACTGGATCACGCCGCTTTCGTCTTTCGAGTAGGTAATGACGTACTTTTTTCCTTCGGCGTTACAGACGACCTGTTTGCCGTCGAAGGTGTCGATGTAGTAATTCGAATAGAGCGAGACTGCGACAAGACCCGTGTTCGTGTTGGTGTGTGTTGCCGGATAGACTTCGTTCAACCGTACGCTAATCGCCGTGTAGAGTTCGGTGCTGGTTTCGCCCAGTCGAATTTCACCGCCCTTGTTAGCCGGCTCGAATTGCATGTCGACCGGTTCAGCTCCGTCCGCTTTGGTCAGCTGGAAGGTGGCCGAAGGGGCGCAGGGACTATCCACGATGGAAATCTCGACCGGGTTGGCGGTGTAGCGGAAATAGCCGGGGTGAGTAGCGTCCAGCCAGCGGTTGGCGTAAGAGCCGCCCACGGAGAATCCGGTGTAATTGCCCTTCTTGACCTTTTCCTTCTCGTTGGCATCGTCAATTTCAGCGCCAACCCAGAAGCCTTTGTTATCGTCGTCAGGGCGGAATTCGATCAGGTGGCCGGCGACGATATCGCCATGTTGGGCGCGCACGTTGCCTTTGGAAATTCCACCTGTCGCTTTGAATATTTTGTTTGACCATCCGACAAACTTCGGCTTCGAGGTAAGGTAATCCATTATTTCGCCGGCATGATCCGGTTCCTCGATGGCGCCATAACCCCACAGGGTGACTTTGTCGCCGTCCACCTCCACCTTTTTCAAGGGGATAAATGTTTGCATTGGCCAGGGTGATTTTTTATTATCAGTCATGTCAAAAGCTCCTTAAACGAAAACGGCCAGACCTGAGATTGCTCTCTGTCTGGCCGTGTGTCGTAGTGGTTATAACTACCGGGTCACGTCCTAAAATTACGTACGTTTCGAACGTACAAAAACATTATACAACAGATTATTATTTTCGATCTACCTCTATTGCAAAAAACCGCCAACCATGATTTGCGGTTGGCGGTTTATATTTTCTTATTTTTTATCGTTGTCTGCCGGATCTTTTCCGGTCAGATTATTGATAAAGTCTTGGAGTTCTTCATCAGTCGGATCTTTGGGAAGAATTGAGAAGACAACCTTCCCTTTATCCGTATCAGATTTATTAAGTTCCTCGCGTCCGCTCACCTTTACCTCCTTGCCTTTCTCGACGTCCTCGGGTTGATCCAATAGCATTGTTCCCTTATATTTACTGTAAATATAGTTTATTTCTTCATCGGTGAAATTATCCGATAATATTTCCCTGACGCAAACATCTCCACCGGGCTTCAAAGGCGGAAATTCTGGCAAGCTCGCGGCTAACCGATCCATGCCGTCTTTCTCGAAGTCTTCTAGTCTCTTTTTAAGATCCTTAATTTGCTCAGGTGTTAATTTCTTATTAGGCAAATCGTTCCAATCGATTTTGAAGCCTTTCATCCTGCCCATCCTTCGATTAATGATTGTTAATCTTTTCTGCAATTAAGGTACCAACTGCTTTTGCGACTGGGCGAGGGTCTGGGTTATTTTTATATTCAGCCCACGCTTCTGCTACAAACTCTTTGATATTTTTACCGGCATAAACAGATAACTGGTCGCTGATTTTTTTTGCTTTGCGCAACGTTGAATAGAGCTTGGTAACCTCCGGAAGGGAACTGATGTTGTAATATTTATCAATGCAATGCGCCATTTCGTGGTCAACAATGAACTTAGTAGTGTTACACCCAACAGGGTGAAAATTTGTATTGACATCGTGATTTAACCGTATTTCCAATTCGGTTCTATTGAATTTTTCTGAAATAAAAATGCCTTTCCTTTTACGGTTATCGTCGAAATCAGCATACGCGTAAGAATTTCTTGGGGTTTTCTTGGCATGAGCTCTCGCAAACGAATATGCATATTTATTGATTTGATCTTCGCTGTACCCCATATTCCTAAGTATTTCACTGGCTCCAGCAAGAGCATTTTTCTTTTCTTCTTCGAACTGCTGTCTGAATCTGGCCTGCGTGCTTCCAATCATATCATGTCGTTTTTTGAGTTGAGGATAATTTTTGAAATATTCTCCGAGAACTCTATTGCATTCATTTGCAATTTCAATATCCAGTTTACCATAATCAACATTCTGAATTCCATGAGTGTCCCGTAAATACTGCTCGGCTTCCTGGATCGTTTTGGCATTTTTGAATTTAGTCTTTGCAGGTGCGGATTTCTCATTCGGATTGACTTCGACCAGCTTCCCCGGCTTTTGGGCCTCTTTGCTTTCGGCCTTCTTTCCCTCGCCGGCACCGCTCGTGAATTTACCATCGCCCTTACGTGGATGTTCATCCTCGACAAAGTCGGACTTTCTCAAAATGGGAATCATCCTCTTTTTGAGAACGGGAATAAACGTATTGGGTTTGACAGGTATCAGCATGGCGGTTATTCCTTCTTGACGTCCAATTCTTCCATCTTCTCAATCACCGAAATGGAGACCGGTTTGAGGTTGACTACGACCGTATTGACACGCCCGTTGTTGATCAGCATGCGCAGCCGGCAAATCAGCTTATATTCGACCGGGGTCACGTCCATTTGGATAGGATTCTTTTTCACGGGTATCTGTCCGTTCATGGTTTGTCCCTGGATTCGAGGATCAAAATTTTATCGCACCGGCAATTTGGGTGGCTTCCTTTAGGTGGGCCTGGCTGGTCCATCGTAAAACGTTTGCCGTGCAATTCTCGGCAGCCTTTGTACTCCTGGCCATCCGGGCCGATCAGCTTACGGGTACAAACCTCGGAATCCTGCTTGGAACTCCACCACCATGCTTTGATGCCTAATTGCTCAGCGACCTCGTTTTGCACATTATCGTCAAGGTAGGCGATCTCAGTGCGCGCGATGCGCTCAGCGCGTGTGTCACCAAAGTCAGCGGATAACTCCCCGGTAATATCTCCCAGCGTGCGCCCTGGCGTGTTGTACCAGGATACGATCTTTCGTGAAGTCGAGCTGCGGATTACATCGGTGGTCTTGGTAATTCTCTGACCTAACAATTCACTGTACGTGTTGGCAAAGGCTTCTGTGTCCAGTTCGATACCGTCGCCCATGACCGAAAGCAGATATTCGTTATTGATGGCCACAAGAGACAATGCGCCGCCTTTGATCTTTTCCAGCAGCCGCGACTTGAGCCGTTCTGTCACCGTCGACCACAGATCCGCGTGAAAATAAGCTTCCTTTCGCAGGCGTGTTTTCTGTCCTGTCTTGGGCCGCTGATCATCCAGTTGCTTGAGCCGCATGCGCACGTCGCGCCAGGCTCGCTGTAATTCAGCGAGCGCCACGGATTGAAGTTCTGCTTCGATGCGCGCCTGCTCGCGGGCTAATCTGCGGAGGTGGACGGTTTGAGGTGTCATCTGTTTTCCATTTCTTCGTAAGCCATCATAATCAGCATCATCTCGAATTCATCCTGGGCTTTTTGCGCCTGGGCGGCGACAAAGCGCCTTTGTTGGGGCGTTGGTTCGGGCATAGGTGTGGGGGTAGGCGTTGAGCCGTTGGTCGCTGTGGCTGTCAGGGAAACGTCGCCCAGCGTAATGCTCGCCTGGGCTTTGATCTTGCTCGTGACGGTTGACGCGAGGCTGATATCTCCCAGGGCGATGCTGGCTTGAGCCTGTAACTTTTCTTTTGCCGTAGATACCAGTGAAACATCGGCCAGGGTGATGGACGCCTGAGCATGGGATATTTCTTTTGCGGTAGCCGAAAGAGTGACATCGGCCAGGGTGATGGACGCCTGCGCTTTGGTAAGCTCCTGCGCCGCGCTGGATAACATCATGCTGTCCAGGGTAACGCTCAACGCCGCCGACGCATCAACCTGAGTGGTATTTCTCAGGGTAACATCCGCGTTGGCCGCTGTGCCTTGTCGTAAATAAATATTTGGCATAAGTTATCCTATTGCCATAGGCTGAATATCATCAGTGGTTACACCGACCACATCAGGGGATCCCGAAAGGTAAGCAATGACCATATAATGCGGGCTCATGTAGGCAATTTGCATGGAATAGCTGCCATTGGCGTCTGAAATGGTATCTCCTACGATGGAATTGAGCGGGTATTTCAGGTTGAACTTATCGTAATCAAATGCCATGACGCGCACGCCGGCAATTGGATTGCCGGCTTTATCCCGCGTTACGCCAGTGATAGCCCAGCGCGTTGCACTGTCGTTGAACGTTTCTTGCATTACCTGCATAAAACTTGATGGCAGTACCGGACTGGTCGGCATATTGACGCCCCGGCTCATGGCTACTTCCGCTCTTGGCAAAGTTGGTGAAGCGGGATCGTCCATAACGTCATCGCCCTGGGTAATCCATGAAAAGCCAGGATCACCATTGACAGGGAGTATCTCGTACAGACACCACATCGCCCCGGTTGTGTCCAGCTGTATCTGAGAGTTGAGCCATGATTGAATAGGGTCAATAATCGGGTTCGCCGGGATATCCCCAATCTGAACCATAACTACCGCCCCTCCCGATAAAACCATCGGTCCAATGGTGCGCGGCTTGATGCCATACCAATCATGCTGGCCAATCATGGCTCTGGGCACAGGCTGACCGCCAATTTCAGCGATCGTTATCTCGCCTTGCAGAATAGGCCAGTATCCCGTAGGACGCGTAAAGACGTCGACTGGGGTAAGTTTGTCGCCTTGAATGACGATATCGGTAGGATCAGGCAGGGGCGGTAATATGATTTGCATTCGTACCTCTTATGGTGTGAGCTGCTCGATCAGAAAGTTGTGCATCGTCATGCTGCCTGTTGCAGCGGTCTGAGTGAAGCGGAAATCGATGGCGTTAGCTATCGTGCTGTCAAATCCGGTACCTACCACCGGTGCGGTATTGTATGGCACAGGGATGCCACCTGCCCACGGGCCTGTCGCTACAGCAGCAGTGTTGAGGAATGCGGTACTAGTCACCAGACCTTGACCAAAGAGGGTTGCGGACGTACCAGACCCTACAGATCGGCAGGTCAGCAGAATTTCCATCCACCAGGGAACAGTGGTTTGAGCAACGATGTTACCGGGCAGCGCCAGGGTGTCGAACACTGTGACGGCGGCCATGCGCAGGTCAAAGCGGAAAACGCCTGGTGTAGTGACTGCAAAGGATACTCGTCCTGATGCAGTGATACGCCAGGTGCGGCCAATCTGCCAATAACCAGCCGGCAGGGTGGTAAGAACATAAGTTGGCAGCGCAGACGCGGTAGCGGCGGCTGTCAGGGTTGGCCCATCAGAATAGGCCGAAGCGATTACTTGAACTGGCATGATAAAACTCCTTAATATTTATGCGTTGCCCGCGGTCAGTGCGAACGCGGTGACGGTTACGGTTTGCCCTGCGGCAATAACCGCATTATCAATAGTCATATCCCCGCCCTGCCCTGTGGCAGTGACGGTGCCCTGCATATGCTGGGTTGTGCCGCCTGTGGCATAGATACGGAAATGTCCTGCCGTGCCGGCGGCGTCTGCGTTGGTTGTCTGCCATAACCCAGCGATTGTCTTGCCCCCGTTAGCCGCGGCGGTCATCCAATCCGTGGGCAAAGTCATGGTGGCGAGGACTGTACCGCTGTCGGCATCAGCAATGTTGGCGGGAGGGTCTCCCGAGCGGATCTTGAGCACAGCCGCGGCGCCGATCGATGTTTCGAGAGCATCCAGCTCTGCGTTACGAATGGTAACTGACATTTTTACGGCCATTATCTTTCTTCCTCCATTCCACTTATTTTCCCGTCAATATCCCGGGTGATAACCATCTTCTTGGCCTTGCCCTTCTTGTTTCCTTCGGGCATATTGACTGTCACGGGTGCATCGACCTTGATATCAGGTGCGGCGACATTTACCACCGGAGCCTCGACGTTGACGACCGTTTCCGGGATGTTGACAATGGGCGCGGCCACATTCACGATCGGAGCCGGCACGTTGACAATCGGCGCTTTTTGTTCCGGGAAGTTGATGATGGGAGCTGCTACGTTTACGACCGGAGCCGGTTGCTCGGGAACATTGACGATCGTCTGGGGTACGTTTACGATCGGAGCCGGGAATTCCAGCACTACTCTTTGCATATCGTTTTCTCCTTGATATTTGGTGATGCCACTGGATGAAGCCTTCTCCAGCTCGCGCAGGTCATTCTGTCTGCTGATTTCTTTGACCAGGTCTGAAATGGCCGATTGAGACGGATTTGACACCTGCGCATCAGGTAAGGTTGGCGCTGTCTCCTGTGCTTTGAGAAGGTCTATCTTTTCCAGCTCCAGCTCGTGGTTTTTCTGCACCACGCCCTTGATGTAATCTGACAGCCGGCTGGATGAAGACCGGAAAGGAACAGACTCGGCCTTGTCCAACTTGACCGGGACATTGTTCACGACTTCTACATGGTGGCCAACATCGATATCCCCGGAGCGCTTGACCTTGACCCACATTGCCGGGAGCATCTTCTCGTCATAGATTTTCTGTGCGCGCGCTTTGGCATTCTCGACTGCCTTCGCATCGCCCAGAACCTGCTGCAGGTCGTCCCAGATAGCCACGTTGCCCAACAGGAGGAAGAGACTATCCAGCACCGCGTTGCTCAACTTCTTGCCGCGCATCCCGTCTACGAACTGGGAATGGACCTTTTGATCAGGATCAACCGGGAAGGAGCAGTCGTTATCGATCAGCACAGGCCGCTTCTCATCGTAGGAGTTGGTCAGCCAGTTATTGCGGTCGCGGTCCATCTGCCCCATGACATAATCGAGCACAGCGGCGCGTTCAATCCACTTTTCTTTGTAGGTATCAACTTTCTTGCGCCCCTTGCGCCCGGTGACATACATCTGGATGCTGCCTGTTTCATCGTCGTGCTCAGCAACATATGCGACCGGGACCAGGTAACTATCCTGATCGGTGGCTAATTCTCGATCGAGCAGATAAGCCGCTTCAGCGCGGCGGTAAAGATCGCCGCCCACCCACGTCTTGAGGGAGAGCTTCTCGCCAGATGCCGGCTTCCACACAGCAGGGCGGGAGGGCATACCGTTGCCACCGATGGACACAATCAGGCTCTCGTTGGCGCCTTCATGGGGCATGGAGATGGCCGCATCCGCGCTGATCGCCGCGCCGTAGTATTGATCGTCGCCAGGATCCACGCCGATGAACTTCCTCAGCGACTGGAATTTCTGCATGACTGCATCCAGTTTGCTGTAATAGCGGTCATCTTCGGCCAGGTGGTCCATGACAATGCAGGCGATGGTCTTGACGTCATAATTGACCGTCTCTGCGTGCTCCATCTCTTCATTCAGCCCGGCGGTAAACTGGGCGTAATCCTCTACGGGCAGCTTATACTTCTTGGCGATGGTTTGCGCCTGTTCCAGGGTGATTGCATCGGTGTCCAGTAATCCGGGCAGCGATTTCTGCAAAGGATCAACCGCCTTGACCTTGATCATCTTCTTTACGGGGATGAGCGCGGATGTATTGATACCCAGACCGCCCATCGTGCCATCGTCTGCGCCCTTACTACCAGGCGTGACAATATAATTGCCCTGCTCGCCGCCGAGCGGCTTCTTGCCCAGATCCTGGCGGGTTTCATCGCGGGTGGACACGCCCTGCACGAAGCGGGCGATGATGCGCCCTTCCTCTTCGGCTGGGTCGATGGATGTCTTGGGGAATTCATATGAGGTAACGTATTTGTCGCTGTCGCCATTGAGCTTGATAATGTCGTTGAAGTGACTGGCTACATAACGCAAGTTGGGACGCAGGCCACGGCGATAAAAGCTGCTGGTCATCACATCCTGGTAGCCCTTGCCGCCCAGACCCTCTCCTGGAGCTTCTCCGACTTCAGATTGCACAATGCCGAAATTCTGACGAACGATGTTTACCGCGGCGTCGTATGATCCCTGGTTGAAGGTGATTTCTTTGGTAACCAACACCTGCGTACCGAATGGCACCATGCGCAACCGGCCCGCGCGTTCCTGCGCGCCGCCGATCATCCTGTCGTTGTAGGTATCTTCAAATTCAAGGATGGCTTCGGTCTTGTCGCCCTTGCCAAAGGATTCGGGCAGGGCCATAAACATCTCAGGGAAGTTACCGCTGATGTATTTCGCCCCTTCGTATCCCCACAGGTTTTTGAGTAGTGTCACTGCCTCGATGGACTTCTCGATGGCAGTGTATCCATACGGCGACTGTGTGTCACGCTTGGAAGGCTTGTACCAAAGTTCTTTGGTAGTATGCAGCGTGCGCGGTGTGCCCCAAAGGTACTGCTGGAAAGCTGGCGTGGGAGGCTCGGGAGGATTGCCGCGGTCATCGATCATCACAAAGATGGTCGACCCATCCACGGGACGCGAGGCAACGATCTTGCCGCTCATATTGCGCCGCAGGTAGGAGCAGGCTGCATCGTACATCAGCTTGTTATACATGAACAGCGACAACCAGGTATCATGTGCATTGTACCCATCTGGGCTGTCAATCATCCACTGGTAAGGACTGCCGTGCACCACATTGCCGCGCGTGTCCTTGATGGTCAGCTCGAAGGCGCACATCTCATCAATGATCAGGTCGATGCACATCGGTATCTCCGGCACGGTGGTAGCGAACATGTACAGGTCGGCAAACAGCATGCGATTGTAAGATGCGCGCGGCACCATCGTCGTGTTGACGTTGGGGATGTACTGGAATGCGCGCGGCTCGGTGGGCTCCGCGCTGCGAATGGCATCATACTTTTTATCCTCCGCGGACATCGGCGGTCGCCCTGGTCCCATCCAGGTATTGGTATAGCGCTTGGGAAAGCTGTCTATCCCTGGTGTGTCTCCCGGCTTAATGACCCGTATATCGTGTGCGGATTGAGCAACGGGCGATGTGCCGTTATTGACAAGCCCGGTCATAAATCCCTTGACTGCGTTTCTAATTCCCATGTCTGACTCCTTGTTTCCGTTCTTCGTTCCGCTTTTTGATTGCGGCTATCCAGGCTTGAGGGGAGGGGCCGCGGTTGACGTCAAAGAAGTTCGACATCATCAGCGCTTCTCCCATATCAGGGCTGCGACCGATCCGCTCCTTGATTTTTTCTTTGTCTTCAATCAGCACGCCGGCGGCGGAGACTTCGTACCGCGCTGAGCACAAATCAGCCAGAAGCTCATTACCTGGAGGTAAGGCGAGATCATCACCAAGCTCAGGATCGAGCGCATCGCGCATCTGCCAGTACATTTCAGCTCTACGGTTGCGCATCTTTAGCTTGCCGCTCCGGTCGCGATATTCGGAACCCTCTGCACCGTTAAAGGGGAAAACATCCTCGTACATTGTCTTGAGTGAATCATAAACAGACGATCCAATACCGACGACGTCCACGTTGATGTATCCGGGGCGCTTATCCTGGAGTACGCCAAAGGTCAGGCCGGCGACGGCTGGCCCATCCACAGCCTCGGCGCCTGCCCAGGTGTGCAGCTGGGCAAAGTAGTTATCATAGCGTTCGGATAGGGCCGTCTTGTCGTGGCCGCCGCGGGATGGGTCGATACCCACCGCTGTGATGGGCGTGGCCGGCTTCTCGCGTTCTTCCCACCGCCGCTGTGCCGCACGTACCCACTCGGAGGGTATGACCTGCCAGGGGTTGGGCACCTGGGAAGCGGCAAAATCGCCGTGCAGCAGTTGGGAGCGCATCGGCTCAGGCAGCGACTGTAGCACGGAAATGTAATGGCTGTCATGGGCATAAAAGGGATTGTCTGCCAGCAGGGACCGGATAAATGTGCGTGAGCGCGGGTAGATAATTTCACCTTTGTGCTCGAAAGGATCTCCGTTTTTACATTCAACTTCGGTTCCGTCTACCGTGGCGTAATATCTGAGTTCACCATCTGCAGCAGGATGGGGGTGGTTTGGGTCAAGCCATGCTGCCCAACGGCGAATGATCCAACTACCGGCTTCATCCAGGGGAGGGTTGCCCGTGGATACCACGCGCACACGCTGGCCAGGATCTACGGAGCGGTTCCAGCCGCAGATAAATTCATACTGACTCTCGGAAAATTCGGGTAGCTCATCAAATGCTTTCAGATCATGTGGTCGGCCCTGCCAGTTGGACTTATCTGCTTCGTATTGCACGGCTCCGAATTCCAATGTGTGACCGTCGGGAAAGGTCCATATCTTCTCAGACTTGTTTTCACGTGCACCATCTCCGATGACCTCGCGCGCGCGGCGCATGATTTCTGTCAAGTTGGGGTAGGTTCGGCGAAATATCGCGGCGTGCTGATGACAGGAAACAGAAAGGCCGATAATCAAATCGGACTTTCCACCGCCGGCTGCACCCCCAAAGAACAGTTCGTCAGCTCTCGAAACGAGAGCCTTCCACTGCGTTTTACTTTGAGGCAGCCAGATCGCTGTCCGTTCCTGTACCTTCTCCAGATAGGATTTCTCGGAGAGCATCCGCGAGTGTAGATATGGATCGATCATATCGGTCATCTGCATCTGCATTTACCTTTTCGCCCTTAGTAGTGACATCGACCTTCTCTGTGACAAGGCCGCTGAGTTTAGCCAGGAATTGAAGTGAGCTATCAGCTGGGTAGAGTTCTAGTTCTGTTTCGATAATCTCCACGTCTTCATCAGTCTCTTTTTTGCCAATGTGAGTTGTTACCTTGCTCTTGATTTTCTTGATCAGTTTGGTTTGAGGCCGAATGATCTTATTGCCATTTTCATCGGTGGTCATGAGGTTGATCGTGTGTCCGGTTGTAGTAATGTCCATCAGATCCTTGATATCTCCCCTTGCAATATCAGCCAGACGCATATTGATCTCGTCCGGCTTCATGATCTTTTCATCGACCAATCGCGCGATCTCTGCTTTAATGTCAGGTTTTGTTAGGTTTTCAGAACCAATTGAACGCGCCGAGCGTTCAGAGTAACCCATATCAATACAAGTTTGGGTAGCATTGAAATCTTGAACGTATCGCTTGCAGAAAGCTTTTTCTTTATTCGTCAGGGTCATTGTTGGTATTGCACTCCACACCCATATTTTACAACGTTTTTAACGTTTATAACCTTGTCAACGGTTTAGGGTAACACAAATAGCCCGTCTTGCGACAGGCTGTATGCGTAACGTGAATATAAGGTTATCTACTCGCCAAACAATCCTAGATCGACCGGTCCACCTTCCTCGTGGGCTTCTCGCGCATCGTCCTCATTCACGGCCAAATAACGCCTGAGGACTTCCATCGACTGCCAACCTCCCAGCTCCATGATCCTGTAAATGTCAACATGCTTTCTGAGTAAGGTAATGGCGAAGGTTCGCCTGAAGGCATGTATCTTCGGCTTCTCAATGCCGGCTGTCTCAGCGATCTTGTCAAATATCGCACGCATCCCCTGGTATCTTAGCCTGGTTCCGTGCGCAGTTACCCACATGGCAGGGCAGTTGTCCTTGCGCGTCCTGATGTACCGCTTGAGTGCAATGCGCGCCTTCTGGCCTAAGAATGTTGTACGCGCCTTGCCTGATTTAGTTTTTTCCTTATGTAGCTGGATTGATCCAGTGGCCGTGTCCATGTCCGCCAGGTCGACACTCAAGAATTCATTGGCCCTGGCGCCCGTATCGAGCAGGCATAAAATCAGGGCGTAATCGCGTACACCGATAAACGTCTTCGTATCGCACGCGTCCAGCATGGCCTTGATCGTGTCGAATTTTACCGGTGGCAAAACATCTTTTGATGGGGATGGAATTTGAACGCGCCTGAGAGGGTTTGTCCACTGCGGCTCATACTCAATATCCACCCAGTGAAGGAAAGAACGAACGGCGCGGTAATTGGCATGGACACCGTTACGATTGCGCTTCTCCTGCATGTGCTCAATGTATTTTCTAAGGACATCTGCTGTGAGATCTGTTATAGCGTAAACGCTGATCGAGGCGCAGAATAGACGCATCTGCCCGAGTTCGTCTGTGTAATAACTTATCGTGCGAGGCGAAAGGCCCTTGACCCGCCGGCTCCGCACAAAGGCGCTGATTCCATCGGTAATCATGATCTGCTGTGGTTGATCCGATCTGTTGTGTTCCATAAGTCTCCGTATGTGGATATATTTTAGTAAATCGCACGGCACAACAGCACAGGTGGCGGGTATTTTCGTTGTTTACAGTCATCTAATTTTACCTTTCAGACTTTGGATCTGTGGATCTTGGTTCGACTCCAGGTGCCTCAGCTGTAGGGGAGAAGCGTCCTTTTGGACGCTTTTTTCGTACCTATGGGGGGTGTAAATCTGGTGTGTTTGGGCCTGGTCTGCTGTGTATCAATTCTTTAACAATTAGGCAATTTCGGACTTCCTATCCTTTCTTCTCTGCCTTGTCGGCTTTTGTAAGTTTTTTCTCTGTTTCAAATGTTTCCGGTGATGGTAAAATGACCTTGACCGCGTTATCCCTTCTTGGTTACCGAAGGATCGTTTTTTCTCAAATTAGAATCCTTCTTTTCGGGTTGCGCTGGTCGTATCGGGATAACCTTTGGTTCTTTGGAACCCTGGCCCTGCTTCTTTGGTTTTTTCTCTGTTTTTGACATATAGCCTCGGGAGGTCGAAATGAAAGATGATAAATTGCACGGCGATAGAATGGCGGTTCGGTTGACTGAGTATTTTTACAGAACACATCCTGAAAACATCACTGTTTGTAAAGAAGCGCTCAAAACTATTGTTAGCTTTTCGTCTCTCATATTCTCCGTCCTGATTTTCGTAAACGTATGGAAACCGGCTGCGAACAACTGGCCCATATTGGCGGCGACCGCTTTCTATGTGCTTATTATTGGCATGTCCGCCTATCTATATCGACCGATCAATATCATCTATCCGATCGCGATGGAATGGGACGCCCTATTTCAATACTTCTGCGATGAAGAAGAAAAGACAGTCATCCATCGATCCATCTCTGCATACCTGGGTGCTATTGGCGATAACAAGCCAGTCATCCGCCGTTTTGAAAAATGGACATTTGCCGTGCAAATTATCTTTTTCCTTTTCGTGGTATCCGTCGCCGCCTCCTTTCTGATCAGGGTGGTATAAGCTACTTGCATAAATTGGCATAGCTGGCGTTCTCCTGGTCGATTGCATTCTGGTAATCGGCCTCTGCTTGTTTAAGGATATGCAAGGCGTCCGCGTAAATCAGAGCATTCCCATTACCCATTGCCTGGTGAACTAAATCTTTATCTCTGGCGATCTGCGCCGAATATACACTGTTTAGATAATCGATGTAGTTGTTATGGTTCGCCTGCTGGTATGCGTTGGGGCACGCGCTGATGGCAGCATTGTAGGCCTGAACCGCCTGGTTATAGGCTTTTATCGGGTCAACGGTTGGCCGTGGTGACTTGTACGCCTTCAGGGTAAATAACCTGGTGGGCGTCACGTCTGGCTTTACTGTCGCTGTCTGCGTGGGCCGTCTGGTAGCGGTCGGCTCTTTTGTCCAGGTAGCCGGCATGACAAAGGGCGTGGATGTATCCTTCGGCGTCAGGGTGATCGTGGCGGTAGATGCGATCATTGCAGTTGGGGTTATAGTCGCAGTCGCGTTGATGTTACATGCTGCAAGAAGTAATGCAACGATAGGTATAATGGGCGAAAGGAGTGTAAACGATATGGATTTCATAAGATCATCTAAACTCATATGCTTTCTGGCTTATCATCCGAAGCTCAGGAGGATGGCCCGCTGGTTGTTTAGCAGAATTTTCAAGCCTACCTTAGACCAATTGGACCATGTCTATTTTTGCTATCTAACCCAAAACGAAGAAAACTTCCTCAATATCGTCGATATTTTATATTTGAACATGCCTGAAATCATATACATCGACGAAATAGAGGATACGCTCAGGGCTTCTTATAGCGGAGAAAGATTTTATTTGTCTTTCGGTCAATGCGAACGTCCCCATTCGTCAAACGGGGATACTCCGCATCTAGCTCAGTAAGTTGCTTTATCACCTCCGCTAGTTGCTTGTCTAATTTATCCCGCTCAGATTGGGTGGGCTTCTTTCCGTTCGTGCCGAGCATCAAATCTATAATTCTCAACCGCTCTGCGTTCAGGATATCGCTTTTATCGATTACTTCTTGTAGTGTTGACACATCTTCACCCCTTTCTCAATTTCCCCACTATCTATTTTCCCCTCTTGCCAATATAAAATTAACGTTCTATAATTGTTCTATCCTCAAAGGGGGATACATGACCATACGAGCAATTTACAACCCATACCTGGCAAGCACCTTATTGATTATGTCGGCTCCCTTAGGAGTATCGATCTCTACACCAGCATCCGATATATATCCGAGCGCCTCTTCCCACGCTTCGGCAAACACACGCCGTTTATCCGGGGGCAATTCAGACAACCATACTGACACGGGTACAACAGGCCCGGATAATCCCAAAACAGAATAAACGTCTGGAAATTTAGCAGCAACTTTAGGTAAAGACCTGGTGCTTGGCGTGAAACTCTGGTTCATCCATTTGTCAAGCGTCTGCTGACTGACGTCTAAATACCGCGCGAAATCGGTTATGCTCGCGCGGGAATTTCCGCGCCAAATTATAAACTTTTCGTTTATCCACGTTTTGAAGTCCATTAATTTATTGTACATTAAAACCCATTTTCTATATATTATCTATTGACAATCTACAAATATAGTTGTAAAATAGTAATAAGTTAGTTAATAAATAATAAATTTGTAGAAAGGAACCCCATATGGAAAAGATTTACAAAAACGTGCAAATCGAACAGGAGTACCACGAACTCCTGAAAGTCGTAGCTGAGAGCGAACACAATTCCATGACCAACGTTGTCGAAAAGCTAATTGCCGAAAAAGCCGCTACCGTCACCGTGCCGGTCGTCGGCACCATCGAACCATCAGGGCGCGTGGTCATTGCCGACCACCGGCGCATGATCGCCAAGCAGGGCATAGACGGCATTCCCACCGCAGCTTGCCTCAGCCCGGAAGAATTCGAAATCCTTACCGACGAAACAACCAGGGAGTAAAAACCCATGACCGAACTCGCGCCCACACAACAGCTCTTTGAAAAATGGAACACCGCGCTGGAAGCCTACTGCAAGCATCCGACCGCTGAAAGCTACCTCGAGCAGGTAAACGCGTGGAGCACCTACATCGCCGCGCTCAACGCATTGGCCGAAGCAGACAAACAGAAGTCCATCGCCGAGAGTTGGCCCGCTGGCATCGATCAGGAAATATTCATGCCCGACTTTTGTGACAGCGGAGATTAACCCATGACTGATTACCGTGCCGAAGAACTTCGCCCAGGATGGACATATCTCAAAGGTCAACTGCGCCCCGCATGGCTCCTCGAAGCAGATGCCAACTACCGCGACGCCGTCGAAATGACCAACCGGATGCATGAGATATTTGACGGCTTGCAGGATGTCGAATACGGCACGTCGCGCTATCTCGACATCCAGTCGGCTATCTTTTCCGCTCAGGCGCATGAGATCGAGTGCATGAAACGCTCGTTCGAACTGTACGACGTCTGGCAATCTGGCGGGCATCCGGTTGTTTTCCATCAGTCAATGGTAATTCAAACATCTGAGGCCATGCGATGAGCCGGTTATTTTGTGGGCGACTTACGGAACATTTAGGGCAGAAAGACGCAGGGGAAATGAGCAATAAAAAAGAGCTGGCCACTGAAGCACAAAAGTTAGTCAAACGCGCGAACCGCTCGCTGGACAATATCGCCGAGGAGATCGTCTACTGCATGGAAGCCAACATTACCGACGCGGAGCGCAATAAACACCTGGCATTGGTTTTACACGATTTGGGACAGGATGGTCGCCTGCTGGATATGGCCCTGAACCCAAACGGCGTATTTACAGATTTTGATGAATAAGGGAAGGGAAATCATGAAATCTTTACACGCACGCAAGTTTTTTGAGTACGGGCTTGTCGCCCTGGTCGCAATCGCAATGCTTATATCACAGACAGGCTGCTCTCCCGAAAATGTCAAAATATCGGTTGAAACGTTTGGGTCATTCTTTATCTCACCCGACGGCACGCGCATCATCGGCTTCGGCGCCGCGCCCACCGGACAGGAAATCATCGGAACCATAACTCAGAATGGTACATCGGTTGGCACTGCATCACCCGAAGAAACTGTGACAGTTACCACGGCCATTGCCCGCGAAGGGTGGCGGTACATTTCTTGGGCGTCTATCCCCGCAGCCATGCAGACCGCAATCCTGGTGCAGGTAGAAGAAATTGTCAACGCCGCCGCAATTATGGAAGTCCCAATCCCCGTTTTTATGCTCGATCCATCGTTTATCCAAATCAACGGGTGCAGCGTAACAGACGGCGTGGATTGCTCAAAACAATCGTAATCGAATAGAGGTCACCATGTCAACAAATTATACCGAAGCGCCATCATCCGTCATCCACACCGCCGAGCAGTTGATCAGCCAGTATCACCCGCATTTGCAGGATGCCCGTATCGCCTTTGTCATGCGCAACGAAGCGCCGGTCACCAACGGGCGCGAGACAATGGCGAAGGCCTCGAAGGTCACAGCAATCAATCAGACCCTGATGGAATACGACTTCCTCATCTGGATTGCAGAGGACAGCTGGACGCGGATCACCTCCGACCAGAAAGAAGCGCTGATCGATCACGAACTGATGCACTGCGCTGGCGACAGCCGCCACGGCTGGTATATGCGCCAGCATGACATCGAGGAGTTCAACGACATCATCGAGCGTCACGGCATGTGGAAAAAGGATCTTGTCAGAATGGCTAATGCGGTCAGACAGCTGCGCGTGCCCTTTGGTGAAACAGAGATGCAAATCGAATACAAAGGCAAGGTCGTATCACTGACCGGGGAACAGTTGGACAGATTAGCAAATCAATACGAGGAGAGGAGTTAGCAGACGCCAGTTACACCTGGTCAGGCTCTATAACAATCTGGTTAGTCTCGTCCGAGGGAGACCACTTCAAACTCGGACACATAAGGGGCAGTCAGTCGGTGATACATTCGGCCCCGGTAGCGTAACGAAAGGAGGCTTCTTTGCCTCAGGGGATGGTTACCCCTAACGGATTTCACAACCACCGGCAATGACGTCATTTACAGGGCGCGGCCCTGATAAAAAGCCTGCCCGAGAGCCGAGAACTCAGGGGCAGAAGGGGTGGAACTGACACCCACAAGTATATCACGAGGCGAGAATGGAAAACACAGCTTTAGCAATTCAATCAGCAGCATTATCAGTAAGACAGCAAAGCGGCGCGGGCATTGTCCCCGCCCAGGTGGCTCACGATCTGGCCGAACGGCTCAAGTTCATGATCGTGAACGGTAAGAAATTATCCCAGGATGAGGTTTTTGCCCTGGCGCAATTCAGCGCCGCAAATGATCTCAACCCGTTCGCGGGAGAAAGTTATTACCTCCCCGGAACCGGCCCCGTGCCCGGTATTGTCGGCTATGAGCGCAAGGCGAAAGAAGAACTCGAACGCGAAGCGACGCGGCACGGTATCAACGAAGTGGTTTATTTTGACATCGAATATGTCACCCCCGAAATAAGCGAGTGCGGATACGAACCCGGCAAAGACATTGCCTATAAAGTCATCCTGACGGATAGTCTTTCGTCCGCAACTTGGCGCAAGGCGCTCAACGAAATGATGGGCATCCTGCGCGAGGCAGGCGTAACAGATTATTACCGCGAGGCCCTGGCAATGGTTGGCAAGCGCCCATCATGGACGGGCACGGGCGTTGTTCGCCTGGCTGAAAACTTTGGCGGCGATAAGATGGACAGGCACGAACGCGCGAAGAAACGCGCACGCAAGCAGGCTATCAAACGCCGCTTCCCCGACCTGAACCTGCACGAGCCTGAGAACTTCAACGATGCTGAGCCGATGATCTCCATCGAGCAGCCCACCGCGCCGCGTCTGAGCGAAAGTGAATACCTGAATAAATTAGGCTATGGCACTGAAATAGTGCAATCTGAAAGGATTGACCATAACCCTGACAACTTCATGATGGGCAGCGACGAAAACGACGGCGATGATATTCCCGATTTCGGTCATAAACCCGAACCTACGCCCCTAACCGCGCCCATTACGCCCCCGGTCAATTCTGCCCCGGCTGGACGCCCGTTATCCGCTGAAAACCTGCGCTCATTCATGGCCCAAAAGGTAGAGAAGTACATCTCGAAAAATCAGACCGTCGCCACCGATAAACAGCGCCAGCTGCTCGCTATGTGCCTGCGCCAGGTGTTTGAGGGCGATGACACGCGCCGCAAACAATGCCAGCTTTATTTGACCGGCTTTGCATCCACGAAGGACATGAGCGGCGCGCACGTCAAGGCGCTGATTGATTGGCTCAATCCGACCCAAGACAGCGGCGGTGCGTATGTGGTCAATTCCGACGCGGCCAAAGAGGCCTATATCGTTTTGACTGCATCCGCCATCGAACACGGACAGCAGGAACTGTTCTAGGAAGTCCGCTGCGCTGTTCGTGGCCCGTGGGTACCCACCATCCGAGAAACACCAACGATCTGACGGCAGCGCGGCAACTAAGCAAATTACCCCGAAAGGGAAAGGGAAATCCAAATGTTAGAGAAGATGTTACGCGAAGGGTGGGTAATCACCCAGATGGACTATGAGCCATATACGAACTTTTGGTACATGAGTGCCCGCAACGATATCACCGGACAGAGAATCGATAGCTCGGCTAATACCTACCGGGAAGCTCAGACGGATTTATTCAGCAAAGCCAAATTACCCGAATGGGCTAAAGAAAGCCTGGCCTTGAGAGACGCAGACGTGAAAGCGAAGGGATTCTAATGGCAACAGGATTTTACGTAGAAATATCAGTTTACAAAATTGACGAAAATCATAGGCTGATGCTCGACACGAAAGTCAGTGAAATCATCCAGGAAAACGCCGCCATCATCGAAGCGATTGACTTTGACAAGCTAGTCAAGCACACCATCAAGGCTGCTGACCTTGAGGCGTGGAGATTAGAAAACGCGGAAAATATGTGCGAACCCATCCCCGCAGAAACAGAGGAAAAGTAATGGACGAATTATTGACTACCCTCGCAAAACTCCGGGCCGAAAGCGATGCGGCCAAAGACACAATCAAACGCATGGAATTAGACCTTTGCGCATCCCAGGATTATCAGAACGCCGCCAATGTTATCGACTTCAACCAACGGGCCATTGAAACATTGACCGCCTCCATCAAATCCGAGGCGCTGATCGATTACGAAGCTTTCAGGCAGAAATCGATCAAAGATGGCGCGGTCAAGATCAAGGTGTTTACTGACGCGATCCTGACTTATGACCCTGCCCAGGCCAAGACATGGGCGATGGCATTGGCCCCGGCGCTGGTTGCTCTCGACAAGAAGAAATTCGAGGACTACGCCAAAAAGGTGGCCGAAGTCAACCCGGTCGAATTCGTGACCATCGAAACGAAAGAGCGCATCGAGGCGCAGATCGCAAGCGACCTGTCCAACTGGCTGCCAAAGTCCGAGCCCGCGGTAGAGCTTGGTAATATCGACAGCAATATTCCCTTCTAAATCATCTCCTTTCTTCTCATCGAAAAGCCCCGGGCATTCCCCGCCCGGGGCGAAAGGATCACATGACAACAGACGCAAACGATTTTAGCCTTGATGCTGTACTTGCTGATTGGCACTCGAATGAACGTGATATTACGATGTGCGAAAACGCGATAGCCAACAACTGGACGACCCTCAATAGGCCGCATTATGTTTTGTCAGAATGCTATCGCATGAAGCCGCTGATTGAAAAGAAAATCCAGGAAGCCGGCGGCGCTGTGCCGATGAGCGACAAACAGAAAATCGAGCAGCTTACTGCGAGCGTGGCTAAGCTGGAAAAATACATCAATGACCACAATAAAAACGTCACAGCCTGCATCGACGCCTACGGCGACCGCGACCTAGAAAACGACCCGAACGCTATCCGCCATTGGAATGACGGTGAAGGGATGAACGCATGAACCCAAATAACCACAGAGCAGAACGATGCGCGTCAATCGTAAATTACACGGCGCAATTTCAGAAGGAAAACGGATATTCTCCATCCATCCGTCAAATTGGAAACGGTACGGGCATTGGGTCAACATCTTTGGTGACTTATTATCTCGATATTCTTGAGGATCACGGCATTATCAAGCGCGATTTGCATACATCCAGGAGCATTGTCATTTTGATGCCAGTAGAGGCGCAATCATGAACCCATCAGAATATTATCAAAAACTTGTTGCCACGATCAACGACTTTGACCTGCGCAAGTGTGCGCGGATTATGTCAAATCACGTGGGCGAGGAAAACGCCATCGGTCTGGGCGCGCTGACAGAAAAAATGTACGGCGTGGATGAAGAATTCCACGTGCGCGAAAACGACATGCGCAAAACACGCAACCTGCTCGAAACGTTGATCGAGGATCACGGCTATCCGGTGTGCTCGCGCTCCGGCGTGGCAGGCAGGTGGATGCCGGCGGTCAAAGAAGAGGGTATCAAAGCCGCAGAGGAACGCGAACGGCGCGCTGAGAAGCTACTCAAATCGGCCAAACAGATCCGCGCCAATGTGGACAGACTGCCGGCTCCCCTTCCCCGCATTGGCGCCCCAGATATTCAACCGAGATTGATATAGGTAAATTATGGACACAACTTATCAAGAGTTTTTATCAACGAAGCGCATCAAATCAAAATCGTATGGCAGACAATGCGCGATTAGCGACATTCATCCGAAGATGTTCCTGCATGAGCGGGATCTTATTCGATGGTCAGTTCTCAAGGGCCGCGCGGCCATTTTCGCAGATACTGGATTGGGCAAAACATTCATGCAGTTGGAGTGGGCGCGGTTGATGGGTGTCAGAGCGCTGATTATTGCGCCGCTTTCCGTGACGCGGCAAACGGTCAGGGAAGCAAAGAAAATTGACATCGATGTTATTTATGTGCGCCACCAGGCGGATATCGACAACCATCCCGACCAGACAATATTTATCACCAATTACGAGATGGCCGAGAACTTTGACTATTCTAAAATTGGCGCGGTCGTGCTCGATGAAAGCTCTATCCTCAAAAGTTTGGACGGAAAGACGCGGCTGAAATTGACAGAGTTATGTGACGTGGTCCCGTTTCGCTTATGTTGTACAGCCACACCAGCGCCCAATGACATTGCAGAGATCGCTAACCATGCCGAGTTTTTAGGCGTTATGAGCCGCGCCGATTTACTGGCGACCTATTTTGTCCATGACGATAACGGCTATCGCCTCAAGGGCCATGCACAGGAACCATTTTTCAAGTGGATGGCCAGCTGGGGTATGTCGATCAGAAAACCGTCAGACCTGGGCTATCCCGATGATGGTTATATTCTGCCAGGTTTGGATATCAATCCGGTTTTTGTCACGATCGAGGATTACCGACCATCCGATAAATTATTCTTCCTGGGATTGGACGGTATCAAAGGCAGGCTGGATGTGCGCCGTGCATCCATCGAAAAACGATGCGCCGCGGCTGCTGAAATTGCCAACAAAACGACCGAGCAGGTGATTGTGTGGTGTGGTCTGGATGATGAGCAAAAAGAGATGACCCGCCTCATTCCCGATTGCGTCAGCGTTTACGGATCTCATTCGCCAGACGAAAAAGCCCAAATGTTAGAGGCGTTTCAGGATGGAAAATACCGCGTGCTCGTCACCAAAGCAAAAATAGCCGGGTTTGGGATGAACTTCCAGAACGCACACGAGATGGTGTTCGTTGGATTATCAGACAGTTTTGAGACCTATTACCAGTGTATCCGCCGCTCGTATCGGTTTGGACAGACAAAGCCGGTGAATGTATCAATCGTGTTGTCTGAATTCGAAGACGAGATTTATCAGAACGTTTTACGCAAGGAAAAGGAAGCCAATGCCATGAGCGCAAAATTGATTGAGAATGTGCAGCAGTTCGAAAAATCGGAGATCGGCGGCGAAGATAATGACGCTTTTCAATACCAGACGGATGATGTCATCGAGCCTGATTTTCGCATGATGTTGGGCGACAGTTGCGAACGGATGAAAGAGATTGACCCGGAGACCATTGATTTCAGCGTGTACAGCCCGCCGTTTATGAGCCTGTATACCTACAGTCCAACCGAACGCGACCTGGGCAACAGCAAAGGCGAGAAAGAGTTTTTTGACCAGTACGCATTTATTATCGCTGAGCTATTGCGCATCACCAAACCGGGACGTATTACCGCCGTACATGTGGCGCAGGTTCCAGCAATGATGGTCAGGGATGGTTATATCGGGTTGAAGGATTTTCGCGGGAAGACCATTCAAGCGTATATTGACGCGGGATGGATACAGCACGGCGAAGTAGTGATTGACAAAGACCCGCAAGCGCAAGCCATCCGCACGAAGTCAAAGGCGCTGTTATTCGCACAGCTGCACAAAGACAGCTCATGGTCGCGGCCCGCTTTATCTGACATCATTTTGTTATTCCGCAAACCAGGCGATAACGCGGTGCCTATCATTCCCGACTTGAACAATAACGAGTGGATACAGTTAGCGCGGCCTATTTGGTACGGTATCAGCGAGAGCGACACGCTGCAATTTACCACGGCGCGAGACCCCAACGATGAGCGGCATATTTGCCCGCTACAGCTTGGAACGATCGAGCGCTGTGTCAGATTGTGGTCAAACCCAGGCGAAACCGTATTCAGCCCATTTGCCGGGATTGGATCAGAGGGCTATGAGAGCATCCGCCTGGGGCGCAAGTTCATCGGCATTGAACTAAAAAAATCATACTGGGATATTGCCGTTCGTAATTTGCGCCAGGCAAAATTCAATTCAAACGTTCCGACCCTGTTTGATGTTTTGTCTTACACCAACGCTACCGCATAGGAGGCCAATTATGGCAGATTACCGACAAGTGCACACGTCAATATGGGATGATGATTGGTTCTGCTGCCTCGAAAGCGACGAGAAGGTAGTTTTCTTTTGGCTGTTCAGCAATAGGCGCGCCAGCGTTTCGGGATTGTATGAGTTCAATAATTTTATTTGTTCCAGGGAAACGGGAATAGAAACCGATAAGGTTGACGCCATCATCCATAAATTTATTGCTGATGGAAAAATTCAAATTGAGGAACGGTGGATATGGGTCAAGAACCTGCGCAAATACAACGACAGCAAAAGTCCGAATTCTCGCAAAAGCATTGGCAATGATCTCGATAAACTTCCTGACAATGAGCTCAGGAAGGCATACTCTTCATATTATAGGGGCTATCAAGCCCCTATCAAGCCCCTATCAAGCCCCTATCAAGGGGATACCAAGCACCCTCTAGAACAGGAACAGGAACAGGAACAGGAACAGGAACATGAACATGAACATGAACATGAACATGAACATGAACATGAAGAAGAATCTTCTCTTCCACCTTTTTCTCAATTCATGACCGCTTTCGTAGAGCGAACACATTTGCCCGAAAACAGGATCAACCCTCAAAAGGCAAGCGATGCCATCGATCAGATGGTTGAGGCCGGCGCAACGGTCGAGGATATGACCAATGCCATTGATAGTCTTTTGGAAAAGGGCGGGTATTCCATCATTGGCCCCTGGTCGGTGGTCAATGCGACTTGCATCCAGATGTCCCGGCGCAGACAGAAGCCAATACCCAAGAAAAAAGATGATCTATCCGGTTATGAAATCTGCGGCGAAAAGATGGTGATAAATCCATGACTGCAAATGTGCAACAGCAGCTCCTTCAACACAAATACGAGGCCGAGCGTAAGTTCGTGGCGTGTGCGTTCGTATGCCCGGCGGACTGCATCCGTGATTGCGGATGGCTCAAGCCCGAACAATTCTCGATGCAGGTTTACGGCGAATTCTGGCGCGGCATTCTGGCCGGTGAGGAACCGACGAAGGCGGCGATCGATGCCAAATGCTACACGGAAATTTTAGGCGCTTATCAAGAGATCATTACCACGATCCATTATGCCAGCTACGCCGAAGCCATCCAGGAGGACGAATATTACATCGACGTGGTCATGGGTTCCACCGAGGCAGTCTCGAAGGCTTCCGAGCGCGACATGGCCGGCGTGGCGCAGGTGTTGGGCAGGATGACATCCGGCGTGGTGTCCAACAGTCTGAAGACATACGACAGCGTGGACGTGGCGATGAAAACAGCCGAGATGATAGCCGGCGGAGATTTATCCGTCAAAACAGGTATCACCGTGATGGATAAATACCTGGGCGGCTTTGGACGCAAGACCCTTACCATCATCGCTGCGCGGCCATCCGTGGGAAAAACAACGCTCGCGGGAACGATCCTGCGCAGCGCCGCTCAATCTGGCAAAAAAGCCCTGTTTATAAGCCTTGAAGAGAGCAAAGAACTGTTATGGGCCAAGTGGGTATGCGGCGCGTGCGGACTGGACTATCTGAAGGTTCAGGATAACGAAGGCACGCCCGAAGAGATGGAATTCTACAGCCAGAAGAGCGCCGAGATGATGAGCGTGTACGGCGACAGGCTGATTTTCATCGATGATCCCAAACTGGACAGCGCCGGGATTTATTCCGTGGTGGCCCGCATCCGCCCTGATATTTTTGTGGTGGATCATAGCCGCCTGGTCAAAGACAAGAACCCCAACGAGGTCAAGCGCATGGGCGCGATTACCCAGAGCGGCAAGGAGATTGCCAAACAGCTCGACTGCGTCGGGATCTACCTTCAGCAGCTCAACCGGGGAACAGAGACGCGCGACAACAAGCGACCGCAAATGTCCGATCTGCGCGACAGCGGAGAGATCGAAGAAAACGCAGATTATGTGCTGTTTATCTACCGCGAGGATTATTACGAGCAGGACCCTGCGCCCAAGAGAATATCCGAGACAGAGCTTATTGTCGCCAAAGCGCGGTCAACCAAAAGAAACAAGTTAATTTATCTACGGTACGCGCCAGCTGAATATTGGTTTTTTTCACCTGGTGAGGAGAACGCTTATTTTCAAGATGTGCAAGGGAGGGAATGATGAACGAACTTGATTTTAAAAAATTACTCGCGCAGACTGCCGACTATCACCCCGCGTTACGCGAGGTAGCCCGGCAAGCTATCCTCGACGAGTGGCGAAAGTTTAACATGTCAAAAAGTTATTACCGCGACCTGGCAGAGATGCACAAACGCGAAGCGGCGGAGGTGAAATCATGACCCATACACAAACTCACTTTGTTATCATCTGCAAAATTTGCGCCGAGGATTTTTTAGCCGAGCGCAAAGACCGCACGGTCTGCAATAAGCCCGAATGCCGCGCTCAAGATAAAAGTAACCGCGCTTTGAAGTCATATTACAAGCGAGTTGGCCGTGAGCCTTCGCAAAAAATATGCATCCGTCCCGAAGGCCACACTTACGATATCACCTGTGAAGTCTGCGGTGTCCACTTCGAGAGCACATCCAACCGCGCGAAGTTCTGCAAAGTCTGTTATCCAGCGCACCGCAAAGAGGTTGTCGCACGGCGTGAAGCGGCGGCGAAGGAAAAACGCGCTGACCTGGCTAAGGTAAAAAACGTTGCAGTCAAACATTCGGGTAAATGCGAACTGCTCCATGACCCTTGCGGATGGTACGCGGAAGGCATGAAATTCAAGACAACTGAGCTGCCCAAAAAGAGCAACGTAAACGTTATCAAAAACCGCAACTTCGCGCCAGGGACACGTTTCAAGGTTGGGAGCGAAATAAAAGTATTTGACGGTATCGATCTTATGGACCCGGAAGGGGCGATCTCATGATAGTCACCAATTTTGTTGACGAAGAAGTCACCCAGATCAGCGCAGTCGATTTATTCTGCGGCGCTGGTGGAGCGAGTGCCGGCTTGATTGCGGCTTGCGACGAATTAGGCTATCGACTGAACCTGACAGCCATCAATCATTGGGATATTGCGATCGCCACGCACAGCCTGAATAATCCGGGTGTCACCCATCTCTGCGCTGACCTGGACAATGTCAACCCGCTCAAGGTCGTTCCGAGCGGATACCTGGACCTGCTGATTGCGGCTCCGGAATGCACCCATCACTCCAATGCCCGCGGCGGCAAGCCGATGGATGAGCAATCACGAGCCGGGGCCGACTTCGTTGTCAGATGGGCGAATAAACTTTACATCAAGGACATTCTCGTTGAAAACGTCAAGGAGTTTATGACCTGGGGCCCGTTGGACCAGAATAAACGCCCGATTGAACGATTGCGCGGTCAGTTGTTCCTCAATTTCATCGAGCATCTCAAGGCCCTGGATTACAACGTCGAGTACCGCATCATCAACGCGGCCAACTACGGCGATGCCACCACCAGAGAGCGCCTGTTCATCAAGGCGCGCAAAACTGGCGCGGGTCCAATTGTGTGGCCAGAGATCAGCCATTCCAAAACGGGTGAACTCGGTTTTCTGGCGAAGACAAAGAAGTGGAAGCCGGCGCGCGACATCATCGACTGGTCAGTCAAGGGCACATCGATCTTTGACCGTAAAAAGCCGCTGAAGGACAACACCATGCGGCGCATCATGAAGGGATTGGAGAAGTTCGGAGGCGCACCTTTCCTTTCCGAATATCACGGCTCTACGATCGGGAATGAGCGGGTGCGCTCGCTTGACGAACCTTTGCCCACACAGGACACATCCAACCGGTTTGCGGTAATCGACCCGTATATTGTGATGATGTATGGCAATTCCGATGCCAGAAGTATTGATCGACCTGTTCAAACGGTTACGGCGAAGTCTAACCATCTCTATCTGTGCGAGCCTTATATTGTCACCTTGAACCACGGCAAGGATGACAGCCGATCTTATTCAATCGATCGACCTATGCCAACGATCACCCAGGTGGACGCTTGGGGAATAGTCCAGCCTTTCCTCGTCAAATACAACTCTACCGGCGGAGCCATGAGCCTGGATGATCCTCTTGACACGATCACCGGAAAGGATCGTTTTGGTCTGGTGTGGCCCATGTCGGATGGTCGGTCGGCCATTATCGATATTCTCTTCCGCATGCTGATGCCGAAGGAGCTGGCCGCCGCCATGTCATTCCCGGCTGATTATCAATTCGTTGGCCCCCGCGATGCGCAGGTCAAACAGATCGGGAACGCCTGGGCGATACTGACAGCGAAGGCTTTATGCAAAACATCAATCTATAAATTTGTTAGCCAACCATTGATTTTCTGAGGAGGAATTATGAGCGACGAATTAAAACCATGTCCGTTTTGCGGAAACACAGAGAAACTAGATATTGATCTTATTCCCGCCGATACTGTTTTTTATTTTATTCATTGCCCTAAATTCTCGACGGAAGGCCCTGCGGATTTAGGCGTAAGCGGCGCAATTGCGCAATGGAACACCCGTCCCCTCGAGGACGCTCTTGCCGCGAAAGTTGCCGACATCGAGAGAGATAACGCCGATCTGTTTGCTGCGAGGAAGGTGGCCGAGGATCGGGTGGCGGAGTTACTCGAGAAGAACGATTACACCTATTGTTCGTTTTGTGGCCAACGATTCCCATATGATGACATTGAAGCCACCCAGGTTGTTAATCATATTCGCACTTGTGAAAAACATCCCATGCGCCAATTGGAGCAGGAACTTTCCGACCTTGAAATTGCGAAGGGGCGGGATGCTGATTTGGCAATCAGTCTTGCTGTCAGGGTGGAGAAGTTTGCTGCCGCGCTGGCGAAGTATGCGGATAGGGGGAATTGGTGCGCTGGTGGATATACGTTGCCAGACGCTGAAAAATGTGTATTCAAACCGTCTGGCAACGGCTGGGAAATCGCCGAGGAAGCGCTGAAAGTGGGAGGTGGGGAATGAGCAGTAAATATAGTGGTTCGGAATGGCTTATCAGTCAGCACAAAGAATTGTCACCCATCGGCGTGAAGGTGGCAGACATATTGGGCCAAGCATTCCTGGGGATTTATCACATCGACCGGGACGCATTGCGCGCAGACTGGGCGAACCCGTATTACATCACGTTCACAATATCGGCTCTTCGTGATTGGTCCACGTTCGACAACGATACCCTGATGGTGATGATTGTCCTATGCCACAACGCATGTATCAGGATGGAAATTCAACCAGCCGGGCCGAGGTACTTCCGGTTTTTGTTCCACCAGCGCACCCGCGAAGGGGGAATTTACGAACGTATGCCAACTATCGAGGACCATGTGAAGTTTATTCAAGAGCATTACGCGCTGGGAGGACAGAATGAATAGGGATGAATTTGAACTTGCATTAGCGATAGTTTATGACGATATTGAGCCAGTTGCCACTCCGGAACTAATGGCGATACGAGATAGTATTCTTGCCGAGTTCGACCACCTGACCGCTGAAATCGCCCGCCTGCGTGATGCGGGGCGGTGGATACCGGTAACCGAACGGATGCCGAGCGATGGATTGCATGTTGAAATTGTATTGGACACGACCGTCAGAAATGTATCGCATGGTATCCATGAATCGTTTGAGGAAGGCGCACAGTGGTTAGATTTATTCATTGGCGATTTTGTCAGGGTTATTTATTGGCGCCCGCTTCCTGAGCCACCGATCGAAAATGCCGAGGTTCCCCATGTGCGACTGCATCCAAACCACCAACAAAGAACTCGAGAAACATAATACCGAGATTACTTTCCTGTTTTATCTCGATGGGACGAAGCAACCCAAAGCGATTATTGCCACCCAAAAGATAAACCCCAAAGTGCGCGGTAATGCAAAACGCGAGGCCGCTACATTCTGCCCGTTTTGCGGGGAAAGGTACGAGGGTGCGAAATGAGCAGTATTCGCAAAGGATCACGCGTTTTTGTGTCATGGCAAGATTTTATGTTTGCCACATATCGGTTACGCCCTGATGCAGTTTGGCACACGCGCGGTCGCAAGTCGCTGAAATATCGCAGAATGGCGGTGAAGAAATGAACCCAAAAGTGAACCCTGACTACGAAGGTCGATGCTCAGAATGCGCATTTTTCAAGGCGATAGATAGAAGTCGTGGCAAATGCTGGCAAATGGAGTTGACCGCGCAGACTGTTTCATCCGGGAATTGGTGCGGTGCATTCGTCGAAGTCAAAGACGATCCTTTCAAAAAGGACGAGGTGAAATTGTGACGCTACTTGAATTATTCGAACAATGCAAGACCGCCATCGAAGAAGCTGACAAGAGCGGATATACGCCCGGAGTAATTCTGAAGATACCCGAAGGGAACTCTGGAAGCAAACGCCGCAAAATGGTTTTAGCTCCCGGCGGCAAAGGCCCGATGGGAAAAATAATTTTGTGGGGATTCGATGGGTACGATACCGTTGTATTTAATCCGAGGGAAATTATTGTTTACCTGATAAATCTTGTCGGCATGGAAAACGAGGCGATGAAATGAGCGAAGTTACCTTATTTCCCGAATGGGTCAAAGCCCACGAAAGCGACGATCCATTGTTACCCGCCCGTATCCGCGCGATGCATAACATCCACGGCAAGGTCGAGGGACAGACCTGTAAGAAGTGTACTCATCTTGTCCGTTTTCGTGCCGGGTCGTATTGGTTCAAGTGCGAACTGACCAAACAGACACATGGAGCTTCGACAGACTGGCGGGCAGGTTGGCAGGCTTGCGGAAAGTACGAAGAAGGCCCGCAGGATCATGTGACGGTGAAATCATGAGCTACGTTTATGCGTTCTCAAGAGATGAGGCCGAGAGCATGCACTTCCTTGTCCTGGATTATGTCATCTCCATCACGGATCCGGAATCAGACCCGGCGAAGATCAGAGCCACTAACCTTTTGCGCCTGTCCTTCTACGATATCTGCACCACCATAACAACTTTGGATGGGAAATCATTCAACCCCATGACCGAAGCCGATGCGGATAAGATTGTCGAATTTGTCAGGGATATGCCCAAAAAGATATTCAACATTTATATCCACTGCGAAGCTGGCGTGAGCCGCTCAGCCGGGGTAGCCGCGGCAATATCAGAATATCTCTACTGGGATAATGTGCGCTTCTACGAGAAGAAGATACCTAACCCCTGGTGCTACAAGCTGTTATTGGACAAGCTGCATCAGTCAGGTATTCCACGGCGGGAAAAGAACTGGGGTGAACTCATGACCGACAAAAAGCAGGATGAGCATAAAGGCCATTATCAGGATAGCAACGGCTATTGGCAGAGTAAACGCTCCACCGAAAGCCGCATCGACCAGATAGAGGACGAGCAGAAAGAGCACAAAAAGAAGATGGAGGCGAAACGCGATGAATAAAGCGATGAATAAACCTACCGAACATGACGAACAATGCGCTTTGTTTTCATGGGCCGCGAGGATGGAATATCACCACCCCGAACTAAGATTGCTATTCGCCGTCCCCAATGCTGGTAAGCGGTCAATCGGATCAGCAATGTACTATAAGGCCGAAGGTTTGAAATCGGGCGTACCTGATATATTTCTGCCTTTTCCAAATGGCGTCCATCACGGCTTGATTATCGAAATGAAAGTCAAAGGCGGCAAAGTCTCCGAGAACCAGAAGGCTTGGCTTGACGCACTCACAATGGAATATTACGCCGTTCATGTCTGCTGGTCTTTCGAGGAAGCCAAGAGCGTTATTTGCAAATACTTGTCGATTGACGAGGCGAAAAATGATTATTAAGGAACCTTTCACTGGTGAACTGATTTCCGTCTTGAAAGCAGAATTGATCTTCACCCAATACGCGCAGACAAAAGCCCCTAAATGGGGTGTACAAAAAGTGTACACCTTGCCCCCCGACAACGAACCGACCTACAAAACTGACGTTGATATTTCGGCGTTTTTGACAAATGAACATATCCGGTTATCCTGGCGCGAGATGGCAAAAAAGTACGGAATTTCGTGTGGAACCCTCGACGCTTACGCTCATGGCAGGCCAGTGAAAAACCAGAAGCATCGCAAGGCTCTCGGTCTATCTCCGCTCGCGCTTGCCCCTGCTTGTCCAGAATGCGGCGAGGTACACACAAAGAAAAGGTGCGATAAAAAGAAAAACGACGATAAGCCAAAGCCGCCCCTGACCCCCAAAGAACAGCGCGCCAAAGCCGTTGCCAGCCTCCAGCGCGCCATCAATAAAGCCGCCAAGCTCGAACTCGATCCGTGGTGGAACACCGAATTAGCCGATATGCAAAGCTGTCTCGAAAGGATCAAATCATGAAGAAAATGGAAACCGTAATTGTTGTTCTGATGGTCGGCGTGTTTACCGCGCTAATCATTATCAAACTGCTGCGAGTGGCGATATGACCTCTCAGGCCATCAAGGAACTACCCGAGCAGCGCATCGCCGCTTACGACTGGTTTTATGAGCAGTGCACGAGCGCGCAAAAGGAAACCCTGGACAGGTGGGTGGAGAAGTTGCGCTGCGACTGCCGCGGCCCCTTTGGGGAGAAGTCGGCGAAGGAGCTGATCGTCGCCATCCTGACGTCCGATGATGCCAGGCTCAAGATGTGAGGAAAAGATGGATAAATACTTTATCGATGAAACAACACAGAAATATATCGGCACACAGGCAGAGGATCGCCTATCGGTCACATCCGACCTGCAGTACCTGGGAGAGAACGGAATCACTGCCGTCTCCCCGGAGCGCTGGCAGCAGGCTCAACGTTACGAACGCCGCACCTGGTCAGAGCTGAACGCAGGCGCGAGCGATGACCGCAACGTTGATCACATGGAGCGCTTTGACGGGTACGAGGCGCTGAAGGGTAAATCCTTCAACTGTGCCATCGAGCTGGGATGCGGCATGTTTACCAACGCGCGGTTGATCCTGCCGCTGATCAAGGCGCGCGAGCTGCACCTCCTTGATCCCCTGCTGGCAAAATATATCGACCTGCCAGGCTGTGCCTATCCAGATATAGCCCAAATGACCCGAACGACCTTCACGGTATCCTCCATTGAGGATTATCAGGCTGTTTACACATTCGACCTGGTCATCATGATCAACGTGCTTGAGCACTGCCAGGATGCTCAGAAAGTCTTTGACAAGATCCTCGAAATAACCGCACCGGGCGGCACATTCGTATTCTCTGAGCCCGTCTGGCCCATCGAGGCCATTCAGGATAAGGCGCTCAATGAGTACGACGCCGGCCACCCCCTGCGCGTGTCAAATCAGTTTGTCGTCGATTTCCTCATGGAAAACTTCAATCCGGTTTATGTCCATGACTTCTATGGTCTGTATGAGCAGGCCGAGCGCCAGGATATCTATTTCATCGGGAGGCGGAAGTAATGAGCACACTTGAAGTAGTAGTTGAGGCTGTATTTATATGGATAGCGCTGTGGCTATTGCTCGTTCTCGTGGTTGGCGTGGTGGAAAGTATCCGTGATCTTTTCAAACGTTATCTGCCCCACGTTGGCGAAGTCTGGGAGGATCGCAAGACGGCTCATCCGTGGGTAAAGCGTGACCGGGTTGAGATAATTGATGTGCGCGAAGGCTGGTTGAAATACAAAACGATCGATCCACAAAGATGGTCATACGATCCCACCGCGGTGAAAATATCCTCATTCACGCGCCTGTTTCGCAAGTCGAAAGATCAGACAAAACCTCGTTGTTATCATATTGGGGTAGACATTGGAATAGGGGACATGACCGCCGTTAGCATTATCGACCGCATGACGCCCATGCCGGGCGCACGGTTCGATTTTACTTTTCCCAAACAAAGTAAAAAGATGCTCAAGAAAATCAAACAGGGTAAGTTTTATGGTTACTCTATGGGCTCGAAGAAGGCAGGCAAGAAATGAAACGCACCCTTCACTTTGTTTATGCCGGCGACCCACTCAACGACGGAGCCATTCAGACCCCTGCGACGATCACGAACCACGTCTACCGCGCGCTGGAACCATACTTCAACATGCGCTATTACGACTGGCAGTACAGCGGCCCTTTCGATGTTGGCCCGGATGATATTGTTCTCGGTCATCCGCACTGGAACGAAAATACCATCATCCAGTGGATATTCAGACAGCATATTTATGGTAGACCCAAACCTGCCGCTCGCTACCTGATCTTTCCCTTTCACCACGGCATGCCAGAAATAAACCTGCCGTTCAATGAGCTGGTGATGAGCTGTGACCGCTACTTCGCCATCACCGGGGATTATTGGATGAACACGATTAACCACTCGCCATTCCAGATGTGGTCATCAAAGATGGTCCAGCTCAATAATGCCATCGACGTGTCACGCTTCCCGTTTTTACGCGAGAAGTTCAACGGCCCCGGTAAGCGCGCCCTGTTTTACATGGGTCGCAACTCTCCCGAGAAAGGCCCGGCTCAGCTGGCCGAGCTGGTGCGCCGCAGTGGATGGACGCTGTATTATGCCGGCGATATAGACCTATCGCTTTTCCGTGACATCGACCTGGTGCACCTCGGATTTATCAACGTGCCAGAATGGGCGCCTTATATTGTCGAGCACTGCGATTACTTCATCAACATGAGCGTGTCCGATGCCAATCCGACCACGATCATCGAAATGGCGGCTATTGGCCTGCCTGTTTTGGCGACCAAAGAATCCGGCTATGGTAATGACGTGGTGTCCATCCGCATGGACCTACAAAAAATGGACTACAACCTCCACGTGCTGGATGAATTGCAAAAACAAACCGCCGATACCTGCCCCTTGAAATGGGCGACAGGGGCGCGGGCCAATGTCGAGAAGACCTACAACTGGGATAAGTTTACAGCGCCGATCCTGGCGGAAATGGAGAAGTGGATATGATTTACCTGACCATAGCTGTGGTTATATTGTTGATTGCCAACATCATCCTGTTCGCCCTCTGGCGGATGGAAAACGGCTTTTGCAAGGCGGTTATCCGGCAGCTGCGCCATACTGAGTTTGAACGCACCGTTTATGAAAGCACCATCGATGGCATGTTTCCTGACGACGAGAGCAAGAAGCAGCTCAAGGATCTCAAATCGAAATTAGGCGAGGTACTCAAATGATACTCATCGACGGCGTTATCTTCCAACTGCAGGCCGGCAATCCGCTGGGCATCTCGCGCATCTGGCAGCACCTGATCGGCGAGATGGCAAAATCCATGCCGTGGGACCAGGTCAAAGTGCTGCGGCGAGCAGGTTATCCCACGGGTTTAAACGGAGGCTTTGAAGAGATCGAAATACCGGCTTATCCCCTCTTTGACATGGACCGTGACGATGCGATGCTTGGCAGTAAATGCGCGGAACTGCAAGCCGATCTATTTATCAGCACCTATTACAGCCGGGCGGCAGGCGTCAAAAACCTGCTGATGATCTACGACATGATCCCTGAGGTCATGGGTATGGACCTGTCCTATCCCGAATGGGTAGCCAAGCGCCGCGCCATCGAGGCGGCTGAGCGTTTTATCTGCATCTCCAAAAACACAATGCTCGATTTGCGAAAGTATTATCATGTCGACATTGATGATATGTTCCTCGCCTACTGCGGTGTGGATCCTGAGGTGCGCGAGGCGAGCAATAAGGAAGTGGACGACTTCACGGAGAAATACGGCCTAACCCAACCCTACTTCCTGATGATGGGCCATCGCGGCGGGTACAAAAACGGACAGGCGTTTTTCAACTCTTACGCCAAACTGGCGAACAAGGATAAGTTCCAGGTTGTCATCGCCGGCGGTGGAGGCCCCTCCCAGGAGGAACGCAACTGCGCCGGGAATAACCTGGTTATTATCGGAAACATTCCCCACAATTCGCCCGAACTGCGCGCCGCATATTCTGGCGCTTTGGCCCTGATTTACCCTTCCCTCTACGAAGGCTTTGGCATGCCTGTCTTGGAGGCGATGGCCTGCGGGTGCGTAGTGGTGGCGAACCGCACCTCTTCCATTCCAGAATTCGCCGGGGATATTCCGATTTATGCTGATATATCCATTCCCGAAGAATTCGAGCGTGTGGTTGAAGAATTGACCCGCCGCGACCTGGGTACGAGAGACGGCCTGATCATGCGTTCCGTTTTCCCCGGAATGAAGGCGGCCCAACAATTCACCTGGTACAAAATGGCCCGAACGTTACGTCAGGCCTGCGAGGTGCTCCATGTCCAATAATTACAGAGTATCCGCGATTGTGTCGACGTACAACAGCGAAGCCTTTATCAAAGGCTGCATCGAGGATCTGGAAGCCCAAACCATATCCGACAAAATCGAGATCATCGTAATTGACTCCTGCTCGGATCAGAATGAAAAGGATATCGTGCTCCAGCTGCAGGCTACATATGGCAATATCCTTTACCTGCGCACACCTCAACGCGAGAGCATTTATAAGTCATGGAACCGCGGCATTCAGATGGCCAGCGGCAAGTACCTCACCAATGCCAACACAGACGACCGGCACAGAACTGATGCTATCGAACGGCTGGCGGATACGCTGGATGCACACACCAATTATGGCGTGGTTTATGCGGATAGCTACATCACTGATGAGATGAACGCTACATTCGATACCGCGACTGTATCCGGGCGTCTCGCGTGGCCAGACTTCAGCCGCAAAGAGTTGTTCAATAACTGCATCATTGGCCCCCATCCCATGTGGCGCAAGAGCCTGCACTATGCCCACGGTTTATTTGATGAGAATATGCGCTCCGCCGGCGATTATGAATTCTGGTTGCGCATCTCCGAGAAGGTGATGTTTACACACATCAACGAGCCGCTTGGCTTGTATTATTGGTCGGCTAGTTCCGTGGAGCACCGCAACGCTACCCTGTCCTTCGATGAGTCCGAGATCGCCCGCGCGCGCTACTGGAACTTCCCCAAAAGCCACGCCCGGACAGGTCGGTCTTATGCTGTACAGGGTGGAAGGATTGAAGCGCCGGCAATCATCAAAAAACGCGAAGCCGAGCCCGAGCCGCTCGTGTCGGTGATTATGCCGACTTATAACCGCCCCGATCAGCTGAGAGAGGCGATCCGCTCAGTCTCCGAGCAGACCTATAAGTCCATCGAGCTGATCGTGGTCAACGATGGCGGCTGTGAGTTATACAATGTGGTCAAGGAATTCCGCGTGAAAATGGATATAAATCTTATCCCGCTGACCGCGAACTTCGGCACATCGCACGCCCGTAATATTGGCATGCTGTCTTCCACGGGCAAGTTTATTGCCTTCCTCGATGACGACGACATTTATTATCCCAACCATATCGAAACGCTGGTCAATGCGTGGAACTCTGCGCCGAAGGGCATAGCCGGGGTTTACTCGGATGCCGTGCAGGTCAATTTGATCATGGGGGATAACGGCCCACAGGAGCGAAGTCGGTCAGTCGTCTGGTCTGAGGATTACGACCTGCAAAAGCTGCTTGTCTCTAATTACATTCCCAACCTGTGCTACATGACGACACGCGAACTCGCTGTAAATTCGGGAGGATTTGACGAGACCCTGGAAGCGCTAGAAGACTGGGAATTCCTGATGCACCTGTCCACGTTGGGCGCTTTTCACCATGTCAAAAAGACGACCTGCGAATATCGCCAGAACTGGGGCGTAAAGTCACGCAACATCATCACCGATGCGGTCAAGGTAGATTTGTATAAGAAGATCTATTCTCGCTATGCAAAGCATGCCGACAGAAATACGCTTGCCGAACAGGAGTATCTACTTCAGAGAATAATCGTACATGCGGCGGCTTTCCCGTAAAATAGCAAGTGTTCTAACAGCAGAATTGAAAATCCCCTCAAAAGAGGGGATTTATTTTATTCCGGGAATTCTTTGAGCTCGGGTATCTCAGCGGGAACTTCGACGGGTGGTTCAGGCGGAGCGGCTGCTGCCGAAGCTACCCCCATGTTATATCGCATGGCCAGCTCGATCAGCTTCGACACGGTAATATCACCCACAACGCCTATCTCGTTCACGACAAAGCCCACGTTGCCGATCGGCCCCATGCCGTAGACACCGCGCTCGCCGTCAATTCTCAGCGACTTGCCGTGGGACATGTTTTCGAGTATTTCGGGAATGACCCTGAGCCCGGCGATAAACTCAACCTGGCTCATGCTGGATTCGGGTTGGGTCGGCACGGCGACGTTGCCGTTTTTTACCCCCGCCATGACAGCAGGGTCATCATAATTGGGGACTTCGAAACTATCCTGATCTGACATTTTATGCCTCGACTTTCGCGTTATCGTAAATCTCTTGAAACACACCTAGAATGGCGTCGGCGTTATTGTCTGCATTCTGCCGCATGGCAAACTCGAAAGGCGCGCCGGCGGCGTGCGCGCGATGCTCGTCCATGTGATCGACCATGCCCGACAATACCATCAGCCATTCTGATGCATCGTTTTTGACCAGCCGGCCATAAGTCCCTAGTTCGCTGTAGGCTTCCACGTTCGACCCGACACAGGGTATTTGCATGGTCATATATTCCAGCGGCTTGAGCCATGACCGACGGTTGTCATAACTGCCGCACAGCGGAGCGATGCCAATATCGAAACGCGCCAGGACGCCGGGCCAATCCTCGAAAGGCACGAAAGGCTGAAATATCTTTTTGCCTTCGGGTAGGTCGATCATGTCGTAAAGCGCCCTGGGGCCGGCAATCATGATCCTGACGTTATCGTGCGCGCGGGCCACTTTTGAGAGGACTGTAGGCAGGCCGATCTGCATAAAGCTCTGCAGATGACCCAATGAGCCACCCCAGCCGATGGTGATATCGTCGCTCTCCACTTTGGGGAATTTCTGATAATGGGCCACGTCCAGGTAATTGGGCAGGTAAAGGGTCGGCGTATATTTAGCCCAGTCGCGGACGAGCACGCGCGAGGGCATGACCGCCGCATCGCATAACCCCAGCCCCCGCTTGAACTGTTCCAGGGGAACGGGTGACATGACTTTTGTCACCTCGCGACCGTTCTCAATGGCACGGTACTCGCCCTTTTTCCACAGGCGATAAGAGATGTTGTTCGGCTTGATCAGGTCGTAGGCATCATCGAAATTGGCGACAATGATCTTGCCCTTGTCTTTCCAGTAGCGGATGGTATCGAGGGTATCGGCAAATAGATTGCGCTCCACGACGATAATATCCGAGTGCGAGCAGTAATTCTCAGCCATCTCAGATCGCTGATTGAACTGCAGCAGGGGGAGCAGGGCGGCTTTGGCCTTGCCGGAGTGATTGACAGCTTTGGTCAGGGTGAAGCAGCGGTGAATTGATGTGTTCAATTCGTGAGGTAGATCAGCGTAAACAAAAGTTAAAATCATGTTGGCCTCATAAAATCAGATGTCCGTTGTCCTGCTTTCCCGGCGGTCGAGACCAGAGCTTTGCAGGACAACGGACATCTGAACGGGAAAAAGCTCTATTGTCTCGACTTTCGCATTGTAACATAAGTTTTAATTAACATAAGATAATATTAATCTATTCTTGGACGACAAAATAATAACGCCCCCGTTTTTTAGGGGGCGTTAGGCTTGTTAGCCGGCAGGCGTGGCAGGGTCTGTGGGCGTTTTTTCGCCAATATGCGCATCGGTCAGTTGGCTGATTTGTGCCTGTGAGCCGGTGGCGTTAGCCACAATGGGAGTATCGGGCGCGATGGGAGTGGTATTGCCGCCGGTGTCAATCGTGGTATCCGTGAATAGGATGCGCAGAACGACCGCGGCGAACCCACCGAGAAACACCGTGACCGCCTGAACTTTGGCTACGTTATCAGGAGAAAGAAACGCGGCCATCAGGGGTTGAATGAGGGGGAGAATTCCGACCAGGATCATGACGATCCCTAACCAAATAGTTTTTGATTCGTACCATTGTTTCATGATTAGATACCTTCTTTCTTTGTTTTACGTTTTGCATCTGCCATTTTGCGCAATGATTCGCTCAGCAGTTTATCGTGTTCTTGAAAATCTTCGTTTAGGTCAAATACTGTTTTGGTAACAGCATGCAGCGTAATGGCGGCTTCTTCCAGCTCGCCCACCTTTTTTGTCATAGTGCTATCGTGGCTCTCAATTTTTTCGGATAACACTTGTATTCCCTGGGTCAGTTGCTTCAGGCTTTCCGTTACCACGCGCATATCGGTGGTGTTTTGAGCGTTCAATATTGTAAAAAAATCCCGCCACTCCTGATCCCTTTTTGCAATGTAGTTCAAGAAGATCATTACCACGACGATGACGGCCCCGGCTGCGCCGAGATTGATAAGGGACGTGAATGTTTCAGCGGTCATTGATTATTTACCTCGTCACTTTACAAATTTTGTGCCGTTGAGCTGAGCGCACACCCACAGCGCGGGTGAGAACTCAATCCAGACGGATGATGGCTGAATGCTGATGTTGATAATGGATATAACTGTGCCAGCCTGGAGAATGGCGCCTGTTTTGCTGTAAGTTGTGCCCGGCCCTGTGCGGATGTTCATGCTGGTTGACAGGGTGACTGTCAGCGCGGTGGATGGTTCGGGAGATGGCACTACAGGTGGTACTACCACAGGGATAGGATCAACTGGCGCGGGGATGTCCTCGATAATCGTATCTGGATTTGTCACCCCAAAATAGTCATAAAAACTCTGCTTGCTCCCTGTCCAGACAGATAAATCAATTCCACCACCACCATAATGTGTCTGACCAGCTGCATCAGTTATCACGGTGTCCAGAGCATACTGCCTCATAATGCACTTCGCCCAACCGGGTACAGGAACCTTTATTGCCGGGTTCGGGTAAAGCAGATTATCCCACTTCCAAGAATTAGAGTAGCCAGCACCATGAGCGCACCATAGGTCGAATGGATTCTGTTCACGTCCTAACCATGTAATCATAGAAGGTGAATAATCCACCATGTAAGAATACCGGGTGTAAATAATCTGTTTTACTTTATTCAGAATCGGGTCTTTTTGCATCCACTCCCAGAAGGTTCGAGAACGGTCTGAGATATTGGTGTTCGTTTCGTTTCCGCCTGTCAAGTTCCCGTGGTCTTCCAGATCGAGCGAGATTACGTCAATCTTCTTCAGCTTTCCACCACTGGTCAGAGCCTGTTTCAGCGTCTGAAATTCGAAGTCGTGTTCCGGGTCGTCTTTTCCAGCCTGATAGTTTCCCGGTTCGAAGTAGTGGTAAGCACCAAACAACATGCGGTTTGGCTTGCAGTTATATGCAAGTGTGCAGCGTTTATCGAACTGCACATCTTTGTAATTTGCATGGTCCATCGGATTACCGGGTCGGATAAGCTGGAATCCATCCGAACATTTATGAATCACCATCCTCACCCCTTTAGCATACAGGTAGTCCATGTCTGCCTGAGTCATATCCTTTTCGTTGTAATGGCTCAGATCGACAATCAGAACCCTGTCACCAAGAGGATAAACTTTAGTTAAACCAACGGCTACAAGTGCCTTCTGAAAAAGGTTCATATTGACTCCACCACGTTACTGAATATCTGCCCGATAGCCGGGCCGAGCAACGCCAGAATAACAATCACGACCACGGCCACCAAGACGAGTATGAGTGCATACTCAACTAACCCCTGTCATTTTTCTTTCGGCGTGAATAACATTTTATTCTCCTTATAATTGTGTTGTATCTACGGATTTAAATAATCTTTTTATACGCTCGTTGTGTCCGTGGCGGGAGAGAGCCAATATGAAGTAAGTCTAATATTATATCCTGATGCATTAGTCCCATTTGTTACTCCCTTTAAAACGTGTCTACCCGATGTTGGTATATATATTGAATTTGAGTATTTAACATTCAAAACTAGACCACTACCATGAAAGTCCAAACCAGAAGAAACTAATGTATTGTCTACATACCAATCTAATTTCCCACCATCACTATAGGCAACACCCAATGTAGACAATGTATAAGAACCTGAAGAAGCAATAAACCCATTTGTAAACGTGTCTCCATTACTTGCAGAGTCCGGTTCTGTGTTAAATCCATGAAATTGCCCTGACCTATAGTATGTACTATAAGAACCACCAGATATAACCAATAATTCATCGTGCCACATGGTCGCCCGTTGGGGGTAAATTCCCGACCCTCCCCCCGATCCGCTCGTGCCATTGCTCGCTGCGGTGATATGACCGAATTCGTCAATCGTAGCGTTTAGATTGGTGTAACTGCCCGAAACAACCGTGGTCGTGTCGTGAGAGATGACTGAGCCTGATACGTGGATGGGAGCGGTGGCGGAATAAGAAGATGAACTAGGAGTGCCGCCATCCTTGAGAGATGATCCACTTGTACCATTCCAAACGGCTAGATGACCGTCAGTTACAGAACCCGAAGCGACCATTCCGCC
>Ga0209083_1000791_pt1 | contig 42359 bp, 69 predicted proteins | sample AM7aDNAmetaG_FD_184132 | JGI IMG/M metagenome (GOLD analysis project Ga0209083, IMG submission 184132) | Freshwater microbial communities from Finland to study Microbial Dark Matter (Phase II) - AM7a DNA metaG (SPAdes) (version 3) | ecosystem: Environmental > Aquatic > Freshwater > Lake ... | reverse complement strand
TCCGGGCCGAATACCGGTTTTGGAGAGATACGGTTGCCCGCGCTTCAACCCGGTTCCTCGATCATGCCCGGCAAGGTGAATCCCGTGATCCCGGAAGTGGTGGCTCAGGTGGGTTATCAGGTGATCGGCAATGATACGGCGATCGCCTTTGCTGCCGCGAGCGGGGAGTGCGAGCTCAATGTGATGCGCCCCGTGATCATCCATAATCTTTTGCAGTCCTTTGAGATCCTCAAGAATACGCTCGTTATTCTCCGGACCCGCTGCGTCGAGGGGATCGAGGCGGACCGTGAAAGATGCCGTCAATACGCGGAAAGCAGTTTTGGCATTGCTGCCGCGCTGAACCCCTATATCGGCTATTCCAGGGCCGCCGAGTGCGTCAAGGAGGCCGTCAAAACGAAGAAGACCTTGAGCCAAGTCGTTCTATCTAAAGGACTTCTGAGCGAAAAGGAGCTTGCGCGTATCCTTTCTCCTGAGAATTTGACGCGTCCCCCGAAATAGCCTTCGGCAGGGATACTCTTCCCGCACCTCGGGCCTCAGAATAACAGGGGCTGCCGAATCCCGATTTTTAGGAGAAATATCTTGTCCCGAAAAGCATTTTCAGTATAATGACGCTCCAACTTTAAGGACTACAAGCACTTGGAGCGCCTCAACGCGCCTTCAAGCCGCCTTTGATGTTCTGCAGGTTGAATAACGACAGACCCTCCGAGCCGAAGGGAAAGGGAGGGTAACAATACTGATCCCTCCGGAATTTCCCGGCGCTCATTTTGATGATTCTGTCGTGCTGTAAAAAATCACCCACGGAGGAAGTTTTGTCCCCTATCACTATTAAGCAGTTGCTTGAATCCGGTGTCCATTTCGGGCATCAAACCGCGCGTTGGAATCCCAAGATGAAAAAATACATCTTTGGGGAGCGCAATGGCATTTATATCATTAATCTGGAGCTGACTCTCGGTTGTTTGGAGAAGGCCCTCGTTTTCATCCGGCAGCTTGCGGCGGAAGGCAAAGACATCCTCTTCGTGGGGACCAAGAAGCAGGCGCAGATCCCGCTTAAGGATGCCGCGGTGTCTTGCGGTATGCCCTTTGTGAATCAGCGCTGGCTTGGCGGGATGCTCACCAATTTCGAGACCATCCGCAAGTCCATCAAGAAACTCGAAGCGATCGACAAAATGGAACAGGATGGAAGCTTCGCGTTCATCACGAAAAAAGAGATCGGTTCCCTCAAGAAAGAACGCGAAAAACTCATCAAGAATCTCTCGGGGATCCGTGATATGCGGAAGGTCCCGGGGGCTGTTTTTGTGGTCGACGCGGAACTTGAAAAGATCGCGATCGCAGAAGCCCGCAAGCTCGGCATCCCGGTGGTGGCGGTACTGGATACCAACGGCAATCCGGACAATATCGATTACCCGCTTCCCGGGAACGACGACGCGATCAAGGCGATCAAGCTCTTTTGTGAATCGGTGGCGAGCACCGTCACCGAAGGGCGCAATGAATTTAAGAAAATAGCCCAGGACAAAGTGGACGCGGCTCAGGCGGAACTCGCAGCGGAAGAGACCCCGGCGCTGGAAGTTGTGATCGATGAAGAAGCCCTTGCGGAAACTCTCGATCCGAAGATCCTGGCCGAGGTCGCCGTGACCGACGAAGTGAAGCCGAAGGCCAAGAAACCCGCCAAGAAAAAAGACGGCGAGGTCTAAGCGAATCGTCGGCGGGATTCAAAACCGCCACGGCGTGGCACTGGGCATCGGTGCAAGCGCCTTATTTTTATACAATCTAAAAGGAAAAAGATCATGACGACTAAAGAAGCGAAGTTCAGCAGTGCCGATTTAACCAAACTCCGGGAGTTGACCGGGGCGGGAATGATGGATTGCAAGAACGCCCTTGTAGAAGCGGGCGGGGACCTGAAAGCGGCCCAGGATGTGATCCGCAAGCGAGGGCTCGATATCGCCAAGAAGAAATCCACGCGCGAAGCCCGCGAAGGTCAGATCACCTCTTACATCCATGCCGGCGGCAAGCTCGGCGTTCTTTTAGAGATCAATTGCGAAACGGATTTCGTGGCTAAGAATGAAACCTTCCAGAGCTTCATTCGCGATATCGCCATGCAGATCGCAGCGGCGCATCCTTTGTACGTAAGCCCGACTGAGATCCCTGCGGCGGACCTTGAAAAGGAAACCGCGGTTTTCTTCGAGCAGGTCAAAGATAAGCCGGAAGCCGTTCGCAGCAAGATCATTGAGGGGAAGTTGACCAAGCGTTACGAGGATATCTGTCTTCTCAATCAAAAGTTCATTAAAGATGATAGCCGTACCGTTCAGGAACTTTTGAACGAATTTATCGCGAAGATCGGCGAGAACATCATCATACGCCGTTTCGTTCGCTTCGAAGTCGGCGGCAACTAATTAAAACCGGGAAACGCATTTCGGGGAACGCTGAACGAAACTTCGTTGGCGTTCTCCGTTACCCGTTGCCCGTTACTCGAGCGAAAATGAAAAAACCCATCTACAAGCGTATCGTTCTGAAGCTCTCCGGGGAAGCCCTCGAAGGGGACCGCGGTTTCGGGATCGACCCCAAGATCATTTCCTCCATCGCTCATCAGATCAAGGATATCCGTGACCTTGGCGTGGAAGTGGTCTGCATTATTGGCGGAGGGAATTTTTTCCGTGGAGTCGAGGGCGAGCGCAGCGGGATCGATCGTGCAACCGCCGATTATATCGGGATGCTTGCGACCGTGATGAACGGCCTTGTGATGTCGGACGCTCTCGAAAAGGTCGGTGTCCAGACCCGTGTCCAGTCCGCGCTTGAGATCAAAGCCCTCTGCGAGCCTTATATCCGCCGCCGCGCCATGCGCCATCTTGAAAAAGGGCGCGTCGTGATCTTTGCCGCCGGTACCGGAAATCCTTACTTTACCACCGATACCGCCGCAGCGCTGCGCGCCGTTGAAATGAACGCGGAAGTCATTTTGAAAGCGACCAAGGTCGATGGTGTCTATGACAAGGATCCGATGAAATACAAGGGCGCCAAGAAGTTCGCGCAGCTTGATTATCTGGAAGTGATCAAACGACAGCTTCGCGTGATGGATACGACCGCGACCTCGCTTTGCATGGAGAATCATTTACCGATCGTGGTGTTCAATCTGACCCAACCCGGGAACATCCGGCGCGTGGTGCTGGGGGAGAAGATCGGCACTGTTGTTTCTTAAGGAAACCGGCAGCTTGGGAAGTTCCGGGCTCATTTAAAAAGGAGATATTATGAACAACATTACAGACCTGAAGGTGTTGGCGGAAGAGACGAAGAAGAAGATGGCCAAGAGCGTGGAATCCACGAAAAAGGAATTCCAGAATATCCGCACAGGGCGCGCCTCCATCGGTCTCGTGGAAGGCATTTCGGTCAACTATTACAACACGCCCACCCCGATCAAGAATCTCGCGACGATCTCGACGCCGGACGCCAAGACGATCCAGATCCAGCCTTGGGATGCGACCGCGATCCCGGAGATCGAAAAAGCGATCTTGCAGTCCAATTTGGGGCTTACGCCTGCCAATGACGGGAAAGTCCTTCGCATTCAGATCCCGGCACTCACGGAAGAACGGCGTGCCGAGTTGACCAAGGTTATTCGCAAGGTCTCCGAGGAAGGTCGCGTTTCGATCCGCAATACACGTCACGAAGCTATCGAGCAGGTGAAGAAACTGGAAAAGGCCAAGACCGTTCCGGAAGATCTGTCCAATGCTTCTCAAAAAGAGGTCCAGAAGTTCACGGACCAGTTCATCGCTCAGGTGGATGAAGCGCTGAAGCATAAGGAAACGGAAATACACTCCATTTAGTACGGCGTAAGGTGTAGGGCGTACGGCGAGCAGCCGTTGACTTTGCTCCGTACTCCGTACGCAGATCGCCGTACGCGATTTGGGCCCGTAGCTCAGTTGGTAGAGCATCGCCCTTTTAAGGCGGGTGTCGATGGTTCGAATCCATCCGGGCTCACTAAGTTATAAGTAGAAAAATCTAAAGTAGGCAAAGACCCAGCGGGGTTATCTCGCTGGGTTTTTTGTTTTTACAGCCCATCGGAAACCCCGGTGGGCTTTTTTTTGGCCCCAAAACTCTGGAACGGGAGGCAACATGATATGGGAAGACCCAAAAAATATGACAGGGCTCGTAATGAAATCGAAGGGCTTCGAATCGATCGGGCGATTGCAGGTGCCAAAGCGGCTATTTGCATCAGACGGTTCAGAAGTTCTCATGTGTTCAAATGGCTCGATCTCGCGGAAATCCACCTTACGGCTGTTAACGGGTATCTTCGGGAAGTTGATCGCGTTAGCACTGCTCTGGATGACGTTGTGGGCTATGTGGGCGCTAAGCGACGCGAGAGCCAATATGGTTAATCCTACCGAAGCTGTAAACGCCATTATCGGGGAGTCCGAGGCTGAACCCTTTATTGGGAAAATCGCCATCGGTGAAGCAATCCGAAATAAGGGCAACCTCCGAGGTGTTTATGGCCTTTCCTCCACACGGATCACAAAAGCATCGTCCATGGTTCGCGCAGAGTGCGAAGCCGCGTGGCGTGAATCCAGGGCCTCCTCCCTGGTTGGCGATGCGTCCGTGTGGGGGACTGATTCTGATGTCCGAAAATTCAAGAAATCCCGATGGTTCAGATCCTACGAGTTCGTTCGCCGGATCGGAAACCACTCCTTTTTCCGTCTTAAGAAACGTGGCGCGAAATGAGTTTTCCTACGGGGCGGGGTTTTCTTGAAAACATTGGGGCTCGGATCGTGTTCACTCCGAACGTCCCGGTTGAAGCTTCGGAACTTTCTTGGTGGCTCCTTTGGTGCGTGCACGTGGAGGTGTCCAAATGACACCCGAAGACCGTTTTAAACACCAGCAAGCCGCTCACCGATATTTCTTAGCGCACTTCGACCGCAAGGAACTTCTCGCGCTTCGACAGGACGTTGACGAGGCCATTGGGTATCGGGAAAGTGTTCAGTATTTCAAAGATCGCGGTATTTCAATCGAAGGAGTTCAAAAACATGGATGAAGACGAGATTCTGGCGCGGCAAGCTGCCGGAGAAATGGTTTCTATCACTCAAAAGGAGAACGAAAAATGCAACTCTCTTACAGCGCTTTAAGTACGCAGAAGGATTGTCCCCGGTGTTTTTGGCTCGATAGGAATAAGAAACTTGGTCGTCCGCAAGGTATTAAGTCCGGTGTCCCGGGAGCTGTTGACAATATCCTGAAGGACGGACTTGAGCAGTACCGGGGAAGTCTTCCTCCCATCCTCGCCGCAGATCTGCGCCTTGAAGGATTCGTTCTATATGCCGGCACAGATCTTCCGAAGATGCGGCATTGGAAATCCAATCCGTACAAAATGAAGGATGAAAAAGGGAACATCATCGTCGGAGCGTTCGACGATCTTCTTCATCATCCGGGAGCGGACACCTACGCTTACCTGGACTACAAAACCACCGGGAAAGAACCTTCTCAGGAGTTCGGGGAGCGGTATTACCAGAGCCAGTGCGACATTTACACGCGCTTCCTGCTTCTCGGCGGGAAGAAAGTCGCGTCCTTTGGAGTGCTGCTTTTCTTCTGGCCGGTGTCCAACGGGAACGGGTCAGTTGATTTTAAGACCATGCCGATCTTCCTCACGCCTAACCCGGACAACGCAGAGGTTCTTTTCAAGAAGGCTATTGAATGTCTTGAAGGACCGATCCCGGACGCCTCGAACGATTGCGAGTATTGCGGACGCCACAACGCTTTAAACCTAAACGGATTTTAAGGAGGAATTATGGAAGAAAAAAAGGAAGTCACCGAAATAGCAACAATCGCCGCCCCAGGATTAAGCGTCCGGGATCTCAAGGCGCGGGTCCAGTTGATTCAGGAAGTCATTCGGTCCGTGATGAAAGAGGGGACGCATTACGGGAAGATCCCGGGCTGTCCAAAGCCTTCTCTCTGGAAGCCAGGGGCCGAGGTTCTCAACATGACGTTTTCGATCGCTGTTGAAAGTCTCGTGGAAAATCTTTCAGAGGCAGACGAGAAGAGATATCGGGTCACGTGTACCGCTTTCAGCGCTGCTGGCGTGAAGCTCGGATCTGCCGTTGGGGAATGTTCCTCTGGTGAAGAGAAATTTAAATGGCGCAAGCCAGTTTGCGATCAGGAATGGGAAGAATCCCCCGTTGATCGTAGGCGCGAGAAATGGGTGAAGGGATACCAAGGACAACCTGAGAAGAAGATCAAACAGGTCCGCATGGAATCGGACGACCAGGCGAACACCATCCTTCAAATGGCCGACAAGAGGGCTTTTGTGGCCGTAACCCGCAAGGTAACTGCCGCCTCCGATATCTTCACCCAGGACATTGAGGACATGGAGCATATCCCCGAGGATGGAGAAGCGACAACAACGGCAACGCCGAAGCCTCAGCCCAAGAAAGAGGCGATGGATATCGCTGCCTTTCGTGAGATCACCTCTAAATTCGCTCAGAAATGTCGCGGGTGCGAAGGTGATATCAAGGTCGGAGATAAAGCCATGTACAACCAGAAAATCAAAGGCGTTTATCATCCCGCCTGTCTTGCGCCTAAAGAAGAAGCTCCAACCCTAAAAGCGGTCACTCCCGCGATCATCCAGAACCTTGAGAAGATGGCGATCGCTGCCGGTATGAAACTCATTGACCGGATTGGATCAGACGGTCTTCAAGAACTGGACCAGATTCAACCCAAGTACGCCGAGGAACTTCTGAAAGAGTTCGCGGAAATAATCGACGGTAAAAATCAATGAGTCTTAAAGAGATTTGCTCAAGCATCGACGCGGCTATCGATTTCTCTTCCTTAACGCACCAGTATTTCTATAAGGAACGGGATCTCATATCCGTCACAAAAGCGTTCGAGAAGGTCGGCGCCACAGACTTCTCAAAGGTCCCGTTTGAAGTGATCGAGCCAGCCCGAGAGCGCGGGGATACCGTTCACGACATGGCCGCGATGTTTGGGAATGAGATTCTTGATGAGGATACCGTCACTGAAGAATATGAGGGATATCTCTCCGCGATCCAGAAGTTTTATAAGGAGCGCGTCAAAAAGATCATCGCGATCGAGCAGAAGATTTATAACCTCCATTTCTGCTACGCCGGGACTTTGGACATTCTCTATCTCAACAAGTCGAGACAACTATGCCTTGATGATTGGAAGACTCCGAAGAAAGATCACAAGGTTTCAAAGTGGCAAACTGCGGCTTACGCCTACGCATGGGAAAAGCTCACGCGAAAAAAGGTTTCGGAGAGAGCGAGCGTCCTACTTCGTCCGGACGGAACCTATCAACGCGAAGAACATAAGAACCCCCTCAAACGCGATTTCGACGACTTCGTAACCATCCTTCGTTGCGTGATCCTGCTAACCAACAACAAACTCGGGAGAAAATAACATGTGCCGCTTCTTTTCAGGAATCGTAACGAAGAAATCAATTGTTTGGGACCTCGACATTGACAGTCACGAGGACCTTTTGGCGAAGGCCGGGATCAAGGACATAAAGACTGATCCTAACTTTGTCCGGGTCGAGCTTGTTCCCACCGACAACGATGTGTTTAACCACGATATCAAGAACTGGAAACTCCACGTTGACCAAGATTTTAAGCCTGATTGGTTTGACGCGGACGATGCGGAAAAGAAAATGCGGAAGCTGATCGGCTCATGCTTCGCCGAACGATTTATTAAAAGAAAAATCAAAAAGATCACCACAGGCCGGTGGTTTCTCGGGACCGGCGGCACGATCCAATACGTCAGCGGCGGCACGATCCAATACGTCAGAGGCGGCACGATCCAATACGTCAGAGGCGGCACGATCCAATACGTCAGCGGCGGCACGATCCAATACGTCAGCGGCGGCACGATCCAATACGTCAGCGGCGGCACGATCCAAAGAGTAAATTTTCAATGGCCCGGAAAGATCGAGAAGATCACCGAAAACGGCATTGTCATTTTTGATGATGGCAACGCCAAGCGGATCGTTGTCGCGGACCCCAAGATCAAGATTGAGATGTTCAAATAAAAACCAAAAGGAGAAAGTATGGAAACCACGCATATGGAAGCCCAAGTTTATCTTCAACCCGGAACATCGATCGCTATCCGGGAAGACGACAAGATCGTTGCTCAAAGCAATCAGCTCGTTGAACAGGCAAACTCGCTCTTGATCAAGACAGATCTCGGGTGTCAGCAAGCCCGGGAGATCGCGGACATGCTCAAAGCGTTCATTGACGGTCCTGGAACGTACCACGACGAAGAGATCAATATGGCTAATGCTCTTCACAAAAGGCTTTGTGAGAAGAGGAACGTCATCATAAACGGCCCAAAACTGGCTTATAAGGCCATCAAGGACCGGATAGCCATCTACGTTGACGACCAGCGCCGGAAGCGCGAGGAGGCTGAAAGACGCGCAGAAGAAGCGGCTCGTGAGAAGGAGAGACAAAAGCAAGCTGCGATCCAAGAGAAAATTGATGAGGAAAATCGGAAGATCGCGGCACAGAAGCGCGAGGAAGCGGAGAGACGAGCCGAAGTTGAACGGAAGATCCAGAGACAGAAGGACGAGGAGAAACGCGCACAGATGGAGCGCGAGGAAGCGGAACGGCGCAAGGCGGAGAAAGAGCGCGTTGCTACTGAGAAGGAGAAGGCCGAGGAAAAGAAAGATCTTCTCATCGAGAAAAAAGAAGCGGTCTATGTCGCGCCTCGGAAGGTTTCGACCTACGTCCCTCAAGGAGTTTCCGTGTCGTTTGAGTGGGACGCTCGGGTAGTCAATAAGGCCCGAGTCCCGGACCAGTATCTTATCGTCGATATCAACGCTCTTGAGAAGGCTCAGAAGGCTGCAAAGGGAGCTCTCACGATCCCAGGAGTGGTGTTCACAAAAAGAGTCGTTGGATCTTTGAGGAAATAATGCTCAAAGGAGAAGCGGTCCTTAAGGCAGCAGGTATGGAGTCCTGCGCTCTGCATTATCGCGTCCAACTCGAAACGGCGAAGAGACTTGCTTATGACTGCGCTTTATCGAAAGGACAGATCACGAGCGACGATGTCCGAGAAGAGGCTGAACGGCGCGGGATAGTGCTTTCTTTCAGCAAAAACTGGTCTGGGAGCGTGTTTCGAGGGAAGGAATGGGAACAGTGCGGATTTAGCAGCTCTAGGCATTCTGGAAGTAATGGACACCTGCTGCGCGTGTGGAGGTTGAGGAACCAGCCAAAACCAATAACCTCGGTCCCGGCTAAGAAGCAAGAACCTGAAAAAAAGCCAGTATTTCAATCCGAACTCTTCAGCCCTTCGGAAGTTCCGTCTTACCACGAGTTTTTAACATAATTTTTTTTATTTCGCTTGTAGTGCTTGTTCTTATTTTTTTATCAGGCAGAGGATTTATCGTCATGAAGTGGTACCAGCACGAAACAAACGCTCACAATGATGAAGATATGCGCGATTTAATCCACAGATTCGGTCTTGAAGGATACGGCGCTTACGTGATTTGCTTGGAACTTATCGCTGAAAAGATCGATGGGAATCTTATAGCTGAAATCACCATAAGTGATGCAGTTCTTCGCGAAAAGCTACGGCTTTCTCACCAAAAATTGACCAAAATCCTGTCGTTTTTTGGTCAAAAAACGCTCATTTTTTCAAAATTTTCTAAAAAATATTGGATTCTTAAATGTCCGGCACTTTTAAAACGTATAGACAACTGGACCACAAAGAAGGCGAAACGCTACGGAGTCACTACGGAGCAAGTCCCACTACAATCACAATCAGAAAGAGAAATAGAAAGACATCAAGAACCGGCGGACGGACTTTTTTCTGAAGAACAGGTCAAAAACATAAAGATTCAAATCGCGCAATCCCTTGGTCATAGCGTCCTTTCAGAAGCCAACGCAGAGAACTTTAATACGGTCCTCCAAAAACTAAAAACGGCCATGGGACGAAAAGAAGACGTCCGAGATCCCTATGCCTACACCCTCACCATTGCCAAAAACATCGGAAAGGAAATTACCGTATGACAGACACCGGATACAAACCCATGTTCTCAGGAGAATCAATATCTCCCCCAAATCTCGGTCCATCCGCTGAACAAAAAATGTCAAACCTTCTCAAGTTGATCGGGAACCCATCGGAATGCCGTGGATGCAAGGCCGGGATCTGGTGGACGGTTACAAAGATCGGAAAAAAGATGCCTTTAAATTCTGATGGAACTTCTCATTTCTCGTCGTGCCCGGAAGCCATTAAATTTAGAAGAGAAAAAATAAAAGAAAGGACTCGGTGAGGTGAATTTATGAGCGCTCAACTGAAAGTAAACCTAAAAAGGATACCGAGAATTGTTCGTTTGATCTGCGGGTCTTACGACGCATGGATCGTAGGGGGCGCCTCTGATCCGAACCAATCCATCCCCAAGGACTATGACGTTTGCGTTCCTTTTCGTCAGTGGAAAGAGGTTGCTCTTTTGATCCCGAAAGATGCCAGGCCGACGCTTTATGGCGGATGGAAATTCCAGTGTGACGGATTCTTAGTGGACGTTTGGCCGCAGGATCTCGGGGACGTTTTGATCTGTGCGAAATGTAAATGGGCGTGGCAACCACAACACAACATTAGGATCACAAAAGTTTTATAAAACCACAACAGAAAAAGGAGTGAATATGTCCCCAACAGCAACAGAAGCGCCGAAGAAGGAAGCAAAAACAGTGAAGTCGAACAAGCCACCCAAAGAGTTACCCGGGATGCCCGAGAAAGATGAACTCGGGAAAGCCGCGGACAAGTTCAAAGAGGCAAGCGACGCCGTTGTGAAAGCCAAGGACGCTCTTGGCGAGGCTGCCGCCGATCTCATGATCGAGATGCGCCGATCCAAGCGTTACCTGATCCCGGTCGATGGCGGATCGCTCGAACTGAAACACGAAGCCGCGAAAGAAGTAGTGAAGTTCATCCGGGCGAAGGCGGCATAACATGGCACATCCTCTCGCGCTCAGGAAAGAGAAAGATGTCCTTCGGGAGATCCTTCTCTATCTTCGGGCGCGGGGGGTGTTTCATTTCCGCATTAACACGACCGGCACGTGGCACCCGTCCCGCAAGATCTTTTTAAAACCGCACAACCTGACGCCCGGCACAGCCGACGTGATCGTGCTGAAAAACGGGAAGATGATCTGCCTCGAAGCGAAGTCTCCGACCGGGAAACAATCACCAGAACAAAAACAATTTGAACTTAACGTCAAGCGTTCAGGCGGCGAGTATTACCTCGTCCGGTGCGTCCAGGACGTTTTGGATAAGGGGATATGAAATGAGTTTTCACGTTCCAAATCAGTACCGATTCACCGAAGAGGGAAACATGCTCTCCTCAGATCCTTCGGATGGGAATGTTGGATGTTTTTTGATTCCTTACGCTTCGAACAGGCTTTGCGTTATCGCGACCGATGGAAAAGGAATTAAGCCCGAATGGGAACACGTTTCAGTATCGATCAAAAACCGATGCCCGAATTGGATCGAGATGTGTTTTGTTAAAGACCTATTTTGGGACTCGGAAGACGTTGTGATTCAGTTTCATCCTCCGAAAAGTCAATACGTCAACAATCACGAACACTGTCTCCACATGTGGGGCGCGTCGGAAAGAAGGTTGAATTGCCTCCGACGATCTTTGTGGGGTTAAAAGCATGAAGAATGAAGTGGCGGTTTTTATGCTCAAAGAAATAGACGTTAAGCTAGGCCTCCGGAAGCGTCCAATCGATAAGGTTCTCGCATGGAAACTCGATCAAGTCCGGAAGACAGTCGAATCTGGTGCGGACCTGACCGGGACCGAGGAAGAGATCCTGAAGTTTAACTGGACTCGCTTTACAGATCCCCAGAGGTTGAAGTGGGGTAGTTTTGTGAGGCCGCGATGATCTATCGCACCAGAACGAAGTACGGAAATACCCCCATTCAGTCAACCAAGATGCTCGATCAATTCACGCATGGCAAGTCCTTGCGCTCAAAGCTCGAATTCAATCATGCGCTTTGGTTGCTATCCGAATGGCAGGCGAAGCGCGTGAAAAATTGGGAATACGAGAAGTCCTACGATTTAGAAGTGGATGGGAAGATGGTTTGCAGGATAGAGCCCGATTTCACAGTCCTACTTCCAGACCTGAGACAAGAAGTGCACGAAATAAAGTCGCCCGCGACTAAAACGAGGGAGTGGGCGATTAAAGCGAAGCTTTTCGGGATTTTATATCCGCATATTCGATATCGTCTTTTTGAGAGCGGATTCGAGAGAAAAAAGTTTTTTATCCAAGTAGAAGACGAATAACAACCAACCAAAGGAGAACATGTGAAAAATCTACCGTTAAATTCGATTCAACCCTCGTCTACAAATCCCAGGAAACATTTTGATGCAACGGCTATCAAGGAACTGGCCGAGAGCATAAAGAAGCATGGGGTACTCCAACCGATCCTCGTGCGCGAAATTGGCGCTGTACCGGAGAACATGGTGAAAGTAGGAACGCCTTCTTATGAACTTGTGGCCGGAGAGCGCCGCTTCCGCGCAGGCAAGCTCGCGGGTCTGAAGGAGATCCCGGCCATTGTTCTGAAGCTGACAGACATCGAAGCGGTCGAGATTCAGGTGATCGAGAACCTTCAAAGAGCGGACCTCCACCCGATGGAAGAGGCGGAAGGGTATGAATTCCTGATGAAGCAGCACGGCTATGCCGGCGCGGACGCGATCGCCGCGAAGATCGGGAAGAGCCGGTCTTATGTCTACGGACGATTGAAACTTTGCGCCTTAACGCCAGACGTTAAGAAGGCCTTTTTGAAGGATGCGATCAGCCCCAGCGTCGCCCTTTTGCTCGCCTGGATCCAGGAAAGCCTCCAGGCCAAGGCCTCGAAGACCGTCCTGGAAGGGAAATATGGCGAAGGCCCGTTGCCCTACCGCCAAGCCGTGGAATTCCTGAAAGACAACTACACCCTGACCCTCGCCGTAGACGGGGCTCTATTGATTAAGCAAGCGGTGAACGCTGCGGATGAGAAGGTGAAACCATGACGGATTTGATCGTCACGGACCGGAAAATCCTAAGACAGGTATCCAAGGAGACAACGCCACAGGAAGTGGAAAGTCTGGGTTTGATCAAGAGACTCCGGGAGGCTAACGCGAAAGCGTGGGTGAATGGCGCCGGTCTTGCGGCGATCCAGATAGGGGTACCACTTAGGTTTTCTTGGTACACCATAATGAAGAACGGACAAGTGACCGAAGGAACTCTTCTTAACCCCGTGATTATTCAACGGTATGGAATCATCAAGGAAAAGGAGGGATGTCTTTCGATCCCGCATAAATACACGGAGGTCGAGAGGGCGTATGAAATCGAATACGTCACGAACGGGAAGAAGAAGCGAGCGAGAGGTTATCTTTCTCGGCTGATCCAGCACGAGATCGATCACATGGACGGGATTTTGAACGATGAGAGGAAAAAGTCATGAAGATGTCCTTAGTAGCAAGTGGCTTGGGGCATCGGATTGTGAAACTTGAGAATGATATTCAATTGAGCGAAGCGAACGTCAGTCTTGAGACGTGGCTGATTTTAGCAAAGCTGTTGGACCTGGAAGAGCGCCTTGAAAAAATAGAGAAGAATAAATGAGAAATTGTCGCTAAGGAGAGAACCATGAACGAAGCGAAGCTCGTCGAAGCAATCAATCTTTGTTATAGGGCGGTAGATAAAAGCATCGTAGGTCCTATGTTCATGGACAAAGAAAAAGGAGTGATGAATACGCTGGCCATGAACGCATTTTATAACGTCTTGAATAATGTTCTTCCGAAAGAAATGACCTCAAATTTAAAACTGCAAGAACCGAAAGAGCCTTGGCAGGAAGGGGAATAGGGATGGACGGCGCGGGAATGATTAACTGTCCGAAATGTCGTTCGGTTTTAAGTATAAACAATATGGAAACATACCAGCGTCATCGAGGAGTAAATCGATTTGGATTCTTTTGTGAAGGATGCGGGGGGAATGTTTTTTTAGATAGTTGTGGCAAAAAAATAAGGATTCTTAATGCTCGACAAAAAACGAGTAAACCCTGAACGCTCCAAGTTCATCGAGGAACTGATCCAAGATATCAGCACCATCGATGGATACGAGAAGCATGGGATAACCAGGGAGAACACGGCGGTGATCGTGACCTACATCATCCACCGTATGAACGAGATCAAGGGGAATGGGGGTGGGGAAGCTATCGATAAGATCCTTGATTATCAGTTCAACGAGCGTAAGGATCAGAAGGCTGGGGTATGGGGCGGTGAAGAAAATCCTCAAGATGTTGAAGAAATAGTTTAGTTTCATTTTTTTCGTGTAGTAGTATTTCTGGTGTAGACGTAGTGTAAAACCTTGGGCCTCATGAACCCGAGGATAACCAACAAAGTCAGACCTAATCGATTAGGCGCGTGTTACCGGAAGTCCCGGTGGCCGCGCCTTTTTTGTTGGAACCCATAAATCCGGAGGATGATCATGAAACATCGCCTAGAAGGAGCAGGGAAAGGCGATAACGATCGTACCTCGGATAAGAAACGCTACGATGAGAATTACAACCGCATTTTTGGAAAGAAAAATCCCATATCCCACATCCGTAAAATCGTCGAACAGGGAAAGCCATGATTAAGCCCATGCCTGTCGAAGCAGGAACTTTATCAGGCGCCAGAGATTCTAAAGGTCGCTTTGTCAAAGGGTTATCCGGGAATCCTAACGGAGCACCCAAAGGGCAAAGGAGAAGCGCTCTCAAAGAAATTGAAGCGGCGGTGGATGAGTGGAAAGAGCGGAACGGAAAGACTTACTGGCAGGCCGCTGTAGAGATCGCCATGAAGCAAGCGAAACTCGGAAACACGACACTCCTCGGAAAGATCATGGATAAGTTTGTTCCCTCGATGCTCGAACACATTGACCCGGAAGAAGCGCCCGATCGATTACCGTTTATGGTGAGAGGCCCGAATGCTAATTAGTGACGGAGTTGGTCAAGGCATCGAAATGAAAGCGAACCAGTTCGATGTGTTCATGGACGAGCATCGATTTATTGTTTTGGTGGCTGGACGCCGGTGGGCGAAGACCACGACGCTTCTCACGAAGTTGATGACAAAGGCTTTTGAGAGGCGCGGCCTGTACGGGTACTTCGCTCCGACCTATAAGCAAGCGAAACTGATCGCTTGGGACGTTCTCAAGATGATCTCACCGCCGCAGTACATCCTCAAGATCAACGAATCTGAACTCTGCATCACCTACCGAAACCTTTCTAAGATTCGTTTATTTGGCTTAGACAAGCCGGAAGGGATTCTCGGAATTAAACTCGCTGGCGCAATGATCGACGAATACGATCACGTCAAGACCAATGTCTATGAATCCGTGATCCGTCCGGCATTGTCTGACAGCATGGGATTCTGCTGGTTCTCCGGATCACCGGACTGCCGGCAGAAGCGGCTGAAGAACCTCTTCGAAGACGTCCGAATCAATAAGCGCAGCGAGTGGGCGACATATCACTTCAAGTCCATCGATGGCGGATATATCCCCCCTGAGGAGATCGAGAACGCCCGGAGAGACCTGGACCCCAGAACCTTCCGCGAGCAGTACGAGGCGACGTTCGAGGACGCGATGGGGCGCGTGTATTACGGCTTCAACTTCGATGAGAGCGTCAGTGATAAGGCGCAATACGACCCGAACGCAACGCTTCGCATCTTCTGGGATTTCAACGTGGACCCACTTTGTGTCGGGTTTGGGCATTCTTACACCACCGAAGACTATCAGACTCGGAAGCCGGTGCATCGAGTGATCGTGATTGATGAACTTGTGATCCGGAACTCAAACACGGTGGAGATGTGCCGCGCAATCGCGGACCGGTTCAAGAATCACAAGGCCGGAATGGTTCACTACGGTGACGCAACGGGGAGAGCTCGGAACACCGCCTCCTCGTTGTCCGACTACCAGATCATCTACGACTTCTTCAAGAATCAGCCTGGTGGATGTTCAATGCGTTTCAAGGAATCGAATCCCCAAGTGAAAGATCGCGTGAATGCTGTCAATTCAATGCTGCTTTCCGCAGATGGAAAGCGGAGAACGACTCTTAATCCGAAATGCAAAATGATAATCAAGGATCTTCTGGACGTGTCCTACAAAGAGGGGACTTGCGAGATTGATAAATCGAATCCGGATCGCACCCATAGCTCTGACGGTTTCGGCTACTGGATCGATTACGATTTCCCGGTGATCAGGAATTACATCAGACAATGAGCATGAACTAAGAGGCAACCATGAATAACTTTATTTTCCGTCGCGACGAGATCCAGGCCTTCCAGATCAAGGAGTCCGAGATCATGCACCGCTGTACTCACGACACGGCTCGTCGTGCCGAGATGCTCATTCGTAAGAACATCCTGAAGGACAACCTGGAGTACATCATCGATGCCCAGTTGCGATTGATGTTCACGCCCCAGACTTATGACGACATGCGCCATTACGTGGATGCCACGAACAATCTCATGCGCCGGGTGGTGCGTGAGACTTCCACGGTCTACAAGGGAGCGCCGGAGCGAGTGGTTAGTCCCAAGGGTGGTCAGAAGCGATTCGACGAAGTCTGCAAAGCCCTGAATCTGAACCAGAAGATGAAGCGAGCGAATTATCTTTTGAACGGCATGAACGATCTTCTCGTCCAGGTGGTGGTGATGGACGGGATGATTGATCTGAGCTTACTGACGCCCGATATGGTGACGGTATTCGAGAACAAGGACAACCCCACGGTCCTGGACGCTGTGCTGATCGAGGATGCTTACTGCGACGAGGTGGGGCAGACACAGAGACAGTGGATCTATTGGTCTCCGACCCGACACTTCATCCTTGATCGGGACTTCAAGACGAAGTCCGTGGACGGGAACCCAGAGATGGTGAACCCCTACGCTGAGCAGAACATCCTCATGAACACCTTCTTTCCATTCGTGCCCATTCACAAGGACGACCGTGAGAATTGCTTCTGGGATAGATACACCGGCAAGGATCTGGTGTCCGCTACGAAACTCGTCGCGCTCCAGAGCACGTTCCGAAATTTCATGATCCCGATGCAGTTTAAACAGTTGGGCGTGAAGCAACAGACCATCGACACGAACACCGGCACCACGAAATCGAATCAGATCAAGTCTCCTTTGGACATTCTCGTCACGAACGGGGAGGCCCAGGTGCTGGACTGGCAATCGAATCTCACGCAGATCGGAGAGCAGATCGAGAAGCAGATCTTCTCAGTCGCCGGGAACCATGGAATTAGTTCCGAGAACTTCAAGCTCATGGCGCAGTCCGTCAGTGGGTTCGCACGCAAAGTAGCTCGTGAGCGGTTGGACGAGATCCGGGAGGATCAGACGGAGACGTGGCGCGACGCCGAGGATCAGATCTTCGAGGCCATTAAGTGGGCGTCCATCGTCTACAACCTGAACCCTCTCCCGGAGGCCGCGAAGTTATCCGTGGATTTCGCGGAGCCGAAGGACTTGGAAGATCCCAAGGACGAGATGGATCTCAAGATTCAGAAGATCGATCTTGGTGTGGTGAACCTTCTCGATGTGATCATGGAAGAGAATCCCGACATCAAGACCGAGGAAGATGCGGAAGCGTTTCTTCAACGGAATATCGACATCAAGAATCGAATGACGAACAGGTACGGCATCAACTTCGATGCCGCATTGCTGAACATGAATGGAGCAAAAGTACAACGGGGGCAGACCGCCCCAGGAGTATTAAATGGCTAAAGCGGCGGATATGACTGTGGAAGTCCAATTGAACAAAGAAGTACCCGAAAAAATCGATCTCATTTTTAAAGAAGTGCAAGCGCTGAGGGCTGAGATCAAAACCCTCAAGATGAACCTGATGCAGATGAACGCGCTCAGGCGTGGGGCATAAGCACATGGACGCCACGCAGGAGCGGGTGGAGTTTTTGGAACGGAAGAACAAAGAACTTAAACTTGAACTGAAGAAAAAAGATGAGCGTTTAAGCGAGCTGGAAATAACTGTCCGGGTTCTTAAACGCCTCAACGGAGAAGGAAAATAACATGGCTGAAGAAACAGCAGAGCAGAAAGCAGCAGCGGCTGCGGCGGCAAAGCAACCGACTGAGACCGAGAAGAAGATTTTAGATCTCGAAACTCAGAACAAAGCACTCGTGAAAGAAGCAATGGAGAAAAAAGAACACATCCGCAAGCTGGAAGATTCCCGCAAAGCGGAGGAGGACAAGCACCTCAAAGACCAGAATAAGTACAAAGAGCTCTACGAGGGCGCAAGTCCAACACTCGAACGATTTAAAAAACTTGAACCGATGCTCAACACGATGCTGGAGACCGAGGTCGCAGAGATCCCAGAAGCTACACGGGACCTTATCCCTCAGTTTTCAACCGTCGAAGAAAAGTTGTTGTGGGTGAGGAACGCAAAGACCAAGGGATTGTTTGCTGCACCGCCGGCTATTGACCCGAAGACGGGCAAGCCAGTGGTGCCAGTAAAGACTCCGGCGTCGAGCGTGCAGTCCAAAACGCAGACCAGTGAGACAGCCCAGGAGTTCCTGAGCTATCCTGCGAATGACCCTCGACTCACTCAATTGTCACTCAACGACTACCGTCTTTGGAAGCAGCATAACCAAAAGGGAGTCGGAGTGAAGGGTTGGGGCGGTTGATTTATAAGGGCGCGTAAGTGCCCATAATGGAGTAATGCAATGGCAAACGAAATGACAGTATCAACCCTCGCTTCAGTTATCAATACCGAAGCGATCATGGAAGCGCGGTTGGCTTTCCAGACGAGCGTGAACCTTGCTGGTGTTGTTCGTACCGGCGATCTCACGGGCGTTCCCACTGCGGCGGCCAGCTTCCCGGCTTTCACGGCTCCCGCTGTGTCGAAAACCGCCGAGGCAACCGACCAGACCACGAACGCCACCATCACGCCGACCGATGTCGTGCTGACGGTCGCTCGTCGGGTTGTGAAGGTTCTTCCCACGGACTTGTCCCGTGGAGCGTCACAGGAGAACATCTCCCAGCGTCTTGGCCAGATGATCGGCCTCGCTCGGGCGAAGCAAGTGGATGCGGACATTTGTGCGTCCTGGAATTCCACCTCCTTCACATATGCGGTGGGAGCAACGAACTCGACGGACGTCAGCATTGCGATGATCCTGTCGGCTCTTCTGATCCTTGAAGGGAAAGAAGCGAACCAGAACCTGATCCTCTCCTTGCATCCCAGTCAGTGGGCGCACATCCGTGGGGACCTTGTCCTCATGTCGATGACCACCACCGGCACGGACAGCCGGGGAACGGATCGTTCGCAGCAAGGGCAGCAAGTGATGGACTCCGGGATGCTGTATCTCCCGCTGTTCGGATCCAAGTTGCTCGTCACTCCTCGTGTGGGTACGGGGACGGACACCAACGCCATGTTCATGGGCGCACTGTTCAACGCTGATTGCGTTGGCTATGCGGTCAAGAACGTGAACCAGGAGTTGGGTATTCCGGACATCGAACTCCAGCGTGATGCTTCGATGGGTGCGACTGAGTTCGTGCACAACTACTACGATTCAGCCGGCATCATCCGTGCCGCTGGCGTGGTGTTGATCAAGAGCCAGACGTACTAAGTCCTGTTGTGGTGGTTGGGGGCGGGAGCAATCCCGCCTCCTCCAACACATCGAGAAAGAAGGGATTATGGCCACAGAAAATCTTACGAAGAAAGTACCGGGAGCGGGTGGAAGCGATGGTCTTGTGATAATTTCGACCGACACCGAGAAGCCAACCAACGCCGCTTTAAAGGCGCACGGATGGGAAGTGACGGCTTCTGCCGCGAATCAACCACCGTCGGGTCTTGCTGTATGAGCGATCCTATCTTTCACGCAGATTGGTTCTCGAAGAACATTCCTATCTGGGATAAATATCTCGGTCATCTCAAGGGTCGCGAGTACGTGAATGCTCTTGAGATCGGGTGTTGGGAGGGTCGGTCCACGGTGTGGACGCTCCAGAACGTGCTGACGGATCCCACGAGCCATATCACGGTGATCGATCCGTTCCTCGGGAACCCTGAGAACAAGGTCGAAGGATACGAGAGAAGCGTCCAGGATACGTTCGAAGGGAACATCAAAGCGATCGGCGCTGAGAACAAGCTCACGCTCCTGACGGTCAAGTCGCACGACGGCCTGAAATATCTTCATAACAATCATTTCGATTTTATCTATCTCGACGGCTCGCATGTCACGACGGACGTGCTCCGCGACCTCGTTCTTTTGTGGCCTCTCCTGAAGCATGGCGGGGTGATCGTGATGGACGACTACGAGTACAAAGTGCCGGACATGGGAGCATGCCCGGGAGAAGCGATTGATGCGTTCGGACGCATTTTCCGAAAAGAGTATTACGAACTCCACCGTGGGTGGCAGATGGTATGGAGAAAGATCTAATGAACGAAAACTTGGAAGCAGAAAAACAGATCATCGAAGCTCACCACGCTAAGGGCTACAAATGCTTGTCCATCGGCGTTCCTTTGGCTGGAAAAGATGTCCCCAAACTGACCTTTTCGTCTTTCCTGAACATGTACAACCCGCTGTCAATGATCGATCTTCTGGTGAAGAACAAAATCATGTCGATGGTGAAGATCGTGTCCACGTTTCCCATGGACGCCAACCGAAACGAATTCGCCAAGAACGCCATCGAGGCTGGGGTGGATTACCTTCTTTGGCTCGACATGGATCAGACGTTCCCCGCCGATGCCATCACGAATCTTTTCGAAGTGATCTCGGACGAACGCCCGATCGTGGGCGGCATGTACTACCTGAAGAAAGAACCCTACGCGCCGGTGCTTGGGCGATACGTGGACTGGGAAGAGAGTTCGCTCCCGCATAAGGAGTATTACGAGCAAAAAGGCTATGTGCATTCGGATGGACGACCGCTGATGTCTTGGCGCCCTATTACCTTCTTCGATAAGACAAACCCGTTTCAAGTGGATGTGATCGGGCTTGGCTGCGTGCTGATGAAGACTTCGGTGTTCAAGGACCTGACGTACCCCTATTTCAGCTACACGCAAGATCCTCGCCCCGGCCAAGAGTACCGCCAGATGGACGAAGTAATGCCCTTCTGCGCTCAACTGAAGAAGCTGAACATTCCCATATGGATTGACCCAAGGGTGCAGTGCGGTCATCTTACAACCTTAGAGACGAACGCTGATCTGTTCCAAGCGTGCCGGGACGCGCAGTTCGCAACATGCGCCAAGGAAGACCCAGCGCAATTCGACAAGATATCCAAACTTTTTATTGACGTACGAGAGGAGCAGAAAAATGGGACAAGATTTGAGCAAGTCACTGTCAAGTAGGGCGGTCAACGCGGTGTATGAACGCCGTTGCCAAGCTCACGTCGCTATGAACGGTCGAAATCCTACTCCAGAAATGCGTCAGCAGTTCAAGAAGGACGTCATTCACGAGGCGAAAAAGCTGAACAAGTCTGGAGGATTCAATTCATGAAGCAAGACCTCTTGAAAGGGAAGACCGGGACGCTTTCGATCACTCCGTACCTGAACAACCGTCCCGCGGTGGCCTCGAGCGCCGCGGTGATCGTGCTCGATAAGGGCGGGGCAACGCTCGTGACAGGGTACGGGAGCGTGAACGCCACGACCGGCGAGATCACGTATTCTCTGGATTCCGCATACACCGCTCAGATCGGAGAGAACTTCCAGATCCAGTGGACGTATACGATTGCAGGGACCGTTTATTATCAGTCCTCGCTTTTTGACATTGTCCGGAATCGTCTCTCGATCCCGGTGGTGGACGACGACCTCTTAAACGAGCAGTCCGACATCATGGACGGCGCGGAGCAGTTCTCAGGAATCGTGGACTCCGCGGCGAGCGCGACCTTGGTCGATTCTGACCTCAAGAATTACGCGGACGATTACTGGAACGGCGGGAAGGTGTCCGTCATCAATCCAGCGACCGGAGTTAAACAAACACGCGACATCACGGACTTCGTGCAGAGCACCGGGACAATCACTGTCGGGAGCGCGTGGGCAACGACTCCGGATAGCACGTACACATTCGAGGCGAAGCGTGGCTTCGCTCGCAAGATCGAATCTGCTTTTGAGGAGATGCTGATTGACGTTCGCTCGAAGGGTTTCCGCCCGGCTCTCATCCTGGAGTCTGGGGAGCTTAAGGTCCCGCTTATCAAGAAAGCGCTCGCCATGATCTGCCGGGATTTCATCGTAAGTCCCGATGATAAATGGTCAAAACTCGCGAACGATTACGAGGCGCAGTACGCGGATCGGTTCGAAAAGATCGTGTTTCAGTACGACAAGGACGAGTCCGGGAACGTGTCGGACTCTGAGAAAAATCAAGAGCTCGGGAACGTGAGGTTGAGACGGTGAGCTACGCAACGGTTAAGAAGTATTTCGTGAGGCGTCTGGCTTCGTTCAATCTTCAGGAAGCAAAGAAGAAGATCAGTTTCGAGAACGCCGCGGAGAACTTCGACAATCAGTTCATCTTTGAGAACCCGAAGACCGATCTCGATGACGGGGATACTTTGGCGAATAGGTTCTTCCCCAAGCGCTCTATAACCATCAGAACCGCACACAAGACGTCTGAGGGATCGCTTCTCTTCGATTACGACTCAGTGCATACCCGTCTTGAGAACGTGCTCAGGGACCTGCATTCTTCCTCAAATTACCGTACCGACGGTATCCGTCGGATCGTATTCAATACTCTTTCCGTGACCGTGGTGAATGGTTACATCTCGGGAGATATGAGTTTTACCGTGGAGGATAGCTTGGCTTATGCTTGATCCTATTTTCCAGAAGCATTTAGACAATATGAGAGCGTTACAGGAAGAGCTCAAGGCTACGGTAACGAACGCGGCTCAGTTTCTTAACCTGGATGATGTTTTGAGACACCCGCAAGCGGAATTGACGTTGTTCTCGGATGAATTGACCGCTCATATTGCCAAGAGATTTGTGACTAAGTTCATAGCGGAAGGGGTCAGATTCGCGGACGAGATGAAACACGTGAAGCGGAAGATTGAACCAGCCACGCCGGAAAAGGTTGGAGCAGAGCAATGATAAACATGAATGTGAAGGTAACGGATATCCCGGAAGTGACGCTTGATTTAACGAAAGAACTGGAAGCCTCAACTCTTGTCGTCGCCGCTGAGATCCGGGGAAGTATCATGCGCGGCTTTACGAACGCGACTGATTCGGGAGAGATCGGGGCGAAACCTGAGCCGATACCACCCAATCGTGGGAAATATGCTTATCAGAAGATGAAGACGCTAGGACACGCAGATCCGTTAATCGGAGAAGAGCGAAAATTGATAGATGCAGCGAGTTACGTGTCTAAAACGGTTGGCATGAATCACGTCGTCTTAACGCTTTCTGAGTCGATGCACCCCAATTCCGGAGGGAAATCTATCGCGCAGGTGGGAGCTGATAATTCGGTCAAAAGGGGGATGATCCCGGCGCGACCGTTCTTCGGAGTATCCCCGGCAGCGGTGAAGCGGTGCGTCGAACTTATAACGCGAGCTATTATCGATAAATTGAACGGAACAGTGGTGCATGGATAATTTCAGCGAGTACATGAAAAATCAAATGAACGGAATCTTCTCGATCCTGAGTATTCATATCCAGGCGAAAGCATCAAAGACGGCGATTACTCTTCAGGAATACATCAGCGTTTTGAGGCAGAACGGGCTCAAGGATCAAGAAATCAAAAACCTTCTGTTTCAGGACATCGCGGATCAGGGGCGTATCTTTGGCGAGTTTTTCAACAATTTAAACGCCGATGTCCGTGGTGCCATGAATAACGTCACCCACAGCGCGAAGTGGGGCAGGATGATGCCTGGAAGCGAAGAAATGCTTATCTGGGAGGTGGATTCAGAAGATCCCTGCCCTGATTGTCTTAAAAGAGATGGTGAAACAGACACGTTTCAGAATTGGCAGATCAGAGGGCTTCCGGGCTCCGGGTGGTCGGTATGCCGGGAGAATTGTCTTTGTAATTTAGTGAAAACGAAAAAAATGGCAGCAGTCTAAAAAAAGGAGAACGAACATGGCGGCTTCAGGTGGACTTTTAACGAACAAAACAGTGGTGCTTGCGAAAATCGAGGCGACTTACGGGACCGATTCGGCTCCTGCGGTATCCGCGAACGAAGTCGAGGTCTTCGGTCTTTCGATCAAGGTTCAGAAGGAGAAGGTTGAACGGAAGCCTCTTCGTGCGTCTCTCTCACCTCTTCCGTCTTCCAAAACGAAACTGCTTTATGACATAAGTTTCGAAACGGAACTTAAGAATGGCGGGACAGCCGGAACAATCGGGCGTTTGTCTCCGCTCTTTCAGTCCTGCGGGATGAAAGAAACGATCAGCGCGGGCGTGTCGGTGACGTATAAGCCAGATGCTCCGGACAAATCCTGCACAATCTGGGTTTACAAGGACGGCGTTGTCTTCAAGGCCAAGGGGTGCCGTGGCTCTTTTGAGATCGTCGCGGACTCCGGGAAGATCCCGATGGTGAAATGGACCTTCAAGGGAATCTACACCGTTCCTGCGGATCTCGCGCTATGCACTCCAGTGTACGAAACCACGATCGGTCAGATTTGCGAGAACGTGGCCTGCGCTGTCTCTGGTTTTGTGGGGTACACGAGAAACTATTCCATCAACCTGAACAACCAGATCGTGGATCGAGCATCCATCAACGCTGCGGTTGCTGCCGGCGGAATGGTCGGCGTTCTGATCGGTTCCAGAAATCCCACAGGAAAGATTCTTCTGGAAGCGGAATTGACGGCCACAGAACCGATGTGGACGGAGTTTGACGCTGATACCCTGGTCGATTTCACGGCGACGCATGGCGCGAGCGCCGGGAATATCGTTACGATCACCGGGACTGGAAAGACTCAGTATGACGCCATTGATCCGACGGACGAGAACGGGGTTTTCATGTACAGTTGCGACCTTCAATTTTCGGGTACTTCGGATGAAATCTCAATCGTGATGACATAGTTGTTAGAAAACAACAGAAGTAAAACAAGATAACCGGAGGGTTAAGAGATGAGTTTAAACGAGGTTCTTGGAAAGAACGGAGCGACGATAAAGGTTGGCGATAAGGAGTTTGAATTGTCCCCATTGTTCATGGAGGATATCGCAGCGTTGGAAGGGGAATTCGGTTGCGATCTTGAGGGCTTTGGTTCGGCGTTTAAAAAGACGAAAAACATTATCTCTCTCGTCTTTCATTCTCTGAAACAGAAACATCCGAGCATCAAGATCGAGGAAGTCGGAAAGATGTTCAAATTCTCTGACATGAACGATCTCGTATCAAAGATCATGGAAATATCGGGGATGCAAACTCCCGCAAAAAACGAAACAGGGACGGCAGCCGCTTAAAGCATTCAGGTCAGGCTGAACCGTCCCCGATGAGTTGGGAGCGGATGGTGTTCATCTTCAAAACTCATCCGTTCAACATGAGTTTCAAGGAGATTCGGAAAATGACGTTTAGACAGGCTATTTTAATGATTTCAGAGCTCAAGACGGTTCGGACGGAACGCCTTGACGCCGCGTCCCTGATCCTCAAGCGTTCTAAGGACGTCATGCCCGTCTTCGACGTCACGAGTGGGATTTATGATTAGTTTCTCTTCGTCGGAAAGTCGAGGATTCGCCTTCATGTGGATTTCGAGCTTGGGCGCGGTTGGGAAATATTGTTCCGTAGTTTTGGAGCGTTTCTGTTTCATGGGAACCTCCAGTTTTTGGAAGTCAGTTTACGCAGAAATGAAGTTATTGTGTAATATAAATGGCCCTCAGTTTCGAGGGCAGAGTATCACAACCGGTCCAGATCGGACCAGAGGAGAGTGTATGAAAAAGTTCATGGCATTGGTGATGTGTTTCGCGTTGTTGGGGTGTGCGACGTATCAACCCCCGACATATTTTTTAACAAATCAGAACTTAAAAGATGCTGGACAGACTCTAGTTTCTGATTATCTCAACGGACAATTGCACGGAGAATCCACAAGTTCAGCAGCTCACAAGTATGGTCCAGGAGCTTCTGAATATTACAATCTTCAGGATTTTCAGGTTAATTGCGTCGGTCAGTTTTATGGGCACCCAGCTTATGGAATAAGGGTGAAAGCTAGCAATAAACTTGGTGGAATATTTTGGAAGAGCCAAGTAATTACGCTCTCATATGAGCCACAATTGGGAGCAAACGATATTTATAAAGGATTGAGACTTTACGGAATTGATGATTCAGATGTGTGTTCCACGTAAAGGATGAAAGGAATGAATGGCTAACCCGAAAGTTCAGATCGATGTCACCCTAAACGATAAAGCCACTGATGGTCTTAAAGGGTTGAGCTCTTCCCTGAAACAGATGGGCCGGGATATTTCCATCGTTTCGAGAGAACTTATCACGGTGAGCGCGGCTGTCACCGGAACGATGACGGTCGCATTCTCAAAAGCCGCAAAAGATATTCCTGCGGTTGCTAACGAGATTAAATCGCTAAGTAATTCCTTCCAGTCGATGGCCGATTCTGTATCCACAGCCGCCCTTCCTTCGCTTCAGCAATTCTCCAATTTTATGAATAACGTGGCAATCACTATCCGAGATTTTTCAGAGAGTCATCAGGAGCTTATAAATAAAGTTGTCAAGACCTCTGCTGTTGTTCTTGCTTTATCCACTGCGGGTTATGCCCTTGGTGGTGTATTTAAAGCATTAGCGGCGTCGGTTCGTCTCTTAACGCCGCTCATGGAAGGATTGAACCTTGTCCTTGGAATCACGAAGATTCAATCAGCTATGCTAACTCAATCCGTCGTTGCCCTCGTTGATGCTTATGTTCTTTTGACAAAGCTCAACCCCCTGGCCAATTTAAAAAACTTTGCTCTTGGGGGAATTTTTGGATTTAGTGCTGGGGGGAATGCTCAATTAATTCAGAAGGAAGTTGATAAAATCAAAGCGATGCTGGATTCTCTTTTCAATGACACCAATTCTCCCGTCCAAAGAAGTGTTGATAATTGGGGGAGATTTTCTAGAGGTTTTCAGAGTAGTTTAAAAAGCATGGCTGACAACGTTGAGGAATTTGGAAAATCAGTATCTGACTCAATTCAAAAAGCATTTTCAGATACGATTTTTGACGCTATTACGGGAAAACTTCACGGTTTAAGAGACGTCATAAAATCATTGGGAGAAACCATACTGAAAGCAGGATTGAATAATCTAGTAAATGCTGGGATGGGAAAACTATTCGGAACTGCTGAGAAACCAAACAGCGGATTATTCGGTGGAGCACTGAACGGACTTTTTGAAATCCTTGGCCTCAAGAAGACTTCCAAGCAGTTTGAGGATCTCACGCAGAACATGAAATATTTCGGGAAAGAAAAAGACAAGGTCATCGATAAGCTGAAGGTGTTCGGAAAGGGTCTCGACAAAGAATCTCCCGCGAAGGGCGCGGGATCTGGGATTGGTGGAATTGCGGAAGGAATATCCGTCAACATCGGCAGTTTTATGGATGCCGCGAAGGCTACAGGCGGTCTAAATGCCATGTTAGCAGGCACGCTAGGCCTCGTATCTGCCCTTGGGACGGGGTTTGACGCCGTGGGCCTGAAGATCATCAAGATGGGGATCACGTACGCCGTGACCCAGGTCGCGATGCTGGCGGTCAGTATGGCCGCCGCAGTCACCCAGGTCGCTATCGGGACGGCAACGGCCGCGGCTTTAGCGGCGGCGTGGGTCGTTCCGGCGCTTCTGGCGTCCATCGCAACGCTTGGCGGGGCTGCAGCGATCGGAGCGGGGGCTTTGGCGGGTGCTATGGCCGCCACCGGTGGAATGGTCGCCGCGGGGTTCAGCGCGTCAACGGCGGGAGGTGCCGGCGGTCTTCCCGCGGGTGCCGGGATCTCGTTCGGGGACGGAGAGTTCCCGAAAGGCGCGGAGGGCGGGATCGTGACTCGTCCAACGCTCGCGCTCATTGGTGAAGCGGGTCCGGAGGCCGTCGTTCCTCTCAATAGGACTCCAGGGTCTTCGCCTCTTGGAAAAGGTCGTGGTGGGTCAAACGTGAACATCAATATCGACACCGCAATGCTGAACAGTCCTTCGAACATGATGGATTTCGTGCGCCTTCTTAAACAGGAACTTGCCAGATGAGCTTAGACATTAAACTCGGATCATACTCTTTCGGTGACTACGTGGACACGTTCGAGATTAGCCAGGACTCACGAGTCGAGCAGATCGAGATCCCGAGACGCCATGGCTTGATGTCGGACGTCGGATACCGTAGTGGAATTTCGATTCGTATCGGGGGATTGATCTACTGTGACAGTTACCTCGATACCAGGACCGCTTTCAACCTTCTGAAGAACGCTTTTCAGTTAGGGAAGGCGGTCCTCACAGTTTTCTCGGACCGTCAAATCGTGGTCCAGAAGACTTCTTTTCAGTCCTCGTATGAGGAGCAGGATCTCCGAAGGATCAGATGGGACGCCGAGCTCGTCGCGGATGACTTCGGGTTCGTGGATGTGGACCCGACTGTGGCGTCAGTGAGCGCGTCCGCGTCTCCTCAGACGAATGTCGTGGCGACCTCGGGGAACCTTGAGACGAATCACATCATGCGGATCACTGCGAACACCGACAACATCGCCACCGGCCTCAGGATTGATAACCTTACAACTGGAAAATATTTCATTTATAACGCCGCGATAACGGCGGGGCATTGGATCCAGATCGATACCGATCTGCTAACGGTGGTAGACGACACCGGAGCGAACAAGCTCACGAACTTCTCCGGGGATTTCTTCACGCTCGCGGCGGGGAATAACTCTATCCGATGGACCGGGACAGTGTCCGGAGCTGTGAAGCCAGCATACACGATAACTTATCGCGGGAAATACGATGGAATTTGAGATATCTCTTCCTCAGGACTTGGAAAAGTTAGAGGCTCTCGCAAGAACCGACGTTCCGGAAGGAACGAATTACTGCAAGGTTTCCGCGACGCTGCTCTTGAAGATGCTCGGAGTGAATCATGGGGCTTAGATACGGTCAAGCAAAGTACGGGAAGTTCAAGTATGGACCCTCAGACACCGGGTTCCAGTTCAAGGTCCAGCTCTCGGACTCTTCCGGGGTGGTGCAGACGTTACTGAATAATGAGCTCGTTTCGCTTGATTGGAATTATAAGGCCGAGGGCGGGTGCGACAAATTCAAGTGCGTGCTGAAACGCGCTTTCGGGAATCTCGTGGGACTCACCGCGACGAACCAGAAAGAGATCTATGATTTCCAGATATGGATCACGTCATCCTTCGGCGGCACCTCGACTCTTTATTACCGGGGATATATTTCAAGTATCCGTCCGAGTCTCACGGACTCCGAGCAAACGACCATCGACGGATACGGATATTCCCAGAGGCTTCAGGATCTGATCGTGCATGACGGGACCGGAGCGCCGAAGGTATACAAAAGCTCCACGATCTCAGGCGTCATGACCTCGCTCATAAACGATTTCATCGTTCCGAATACTCCGATCACGGCGGGGACGATTGACACGTTCTCGACCGCTGTGGTCTCGATAAAGTTCAATGACTCGGTGTGGGATGCCATATCGAAACTTGCCGAGATCGTCGGCGCGGAGTGGGGCGTCGATAGATCGCGCCAGCTCTATTTCCGTGCTCCAGCAACTTCCCCGAGCGTATGGTGGCTCATCGGAAAAGACATCGGAAAGATTGACGACGAGTTTGATTATTCCGGGATCATCAATCAAGTGATCGTAGAAGGCGGGGACATCGACGACGGAAAAGGAACGGGGGACACGGTCCCTTATCGCTATATCAAGACGGACACGGCGTCCGTCGCGGCGTTCGGCGTGAAGCAGAAACGGATCAGCAATTCCTCAGTTGTAGATAGCACCGTTGCGGATAAGCTCGCAACCTCGATCCTTGCGATTTACAACACGTTTCAGAGGAATATGTCGCTCACGCTTCCTTTTAACAAGTCAATGATAGAAAGCGCCACTCCGCTCCCAAGAGTGGTGATCGATGACAACTCACTTCCGGTCAGGCATAAGTATGGGACGTTTAAGTATGGCACTACTGGATATCACTACACCGGACTCACTGATAACCGTATTGACTCGATCTCCTACTCGCTAAAGGACGCATCGCTCGACACTTACGTCGAGCTGAACTACGGGAAACCGGACGTGACAGATCGTTTTGAAGAATTGCAATTCAACCTTGAACAGCAGCGTCAAGCTGCGGGAGTGTAACCATGAAGAAGTTTTTGATAGCGTTCTTGCTTATTCCGTCTCTTGCGTTCGGAGCTGCGTCCTATCCGACGTCCGTCAAGTCTTTCACAACGAAAGTGGACAACGTGGACGATGTGATGGCCGCAGACATCAACGGTCTCCAGGACGAGGTTGTGGCAGTGGAGACTGCGCTCGGTGTCGGTAAGTCGACATCCGTGATTCAGGTTGTGAATTATCAGACCGGAACAAGAGCCTCGGGTTCAACTACAATTCCGCAAGATAATACAATTCCTCAGAACAACGAGGGTGACGAGTACATGACTCTCGCTATCACCCCTAAGAGTTCTACAAACGTATTGAAAGTGGACGTTACGGGATTCTTTTATAAGTCCGGAGCTGCTGGAAATATAGTGGCAGTTCTTTTTAGGGATAGCACAGCTAATGCCGTAGCGTGCATGAGCACATACGATGCTGGTGGTGTTGCGAACAATATTAAATTCTCTTACTACGTAGTGGCTGGGTCGACGAGCGCAACCACTTTTAAAGTTAGAGCCGGAGCTGACACATCGGGAGTGGTCTTTAATGGGCAATCGGCAGCTTCATATTACGGTGGAGTTATAGCTTCCACCATAACCATCACCGAATACAAGGCATAAGGAGCCACCATGAAAAAACTACTTTTAAGTTACATTTTTCTTGCTGCGATATCTTCCCAAGCGTTCGCCGTTGACACGACGATCAGCGGGATCGATCTCACGGATAAGCAAGTCAGTCAGGCTGAGACGCTCAAGTCCGATGTCGTGAAGGGGATCGCTTCGTGGCCTTCCGAGCACAAGGTGGTCGTAGTCTCGACCAGGGATCTGACCGAGGGTGAAGTGGCCACTCTCCACACTCAGCTTCTCGCGCTCCCAGACGAGATGTCGAAGTCCGCTATAGAAGCGCAGTTCAGCTTCAAGACGCTCATGGGGCGGTTCAATCAGACGCTTCCAGCCGCATCCATGCTTCGCCTGGCGCCGTATGCCGGAGCACTCGAGAGCTTCGTCGAGTGGAAGAACTGGCTCGGGATCAAGAATTTTCTGATCGGGCTTCATCAAGTCGGGACGTTGACGGACGAGGACCAGACAATCATCAATTCCTGCTTTGCGGAGCAGGGAATCGATCTCGACAGCGTGGCCTAAGATGACGGACGTTGTGGTTCACGGAGGACAGACGAATCGAGTTTCCGTGAGCCACTCAGATCAGATGGTGGTCGGCCGAATCGTTTTCAACCCGATCAGGATCACGATGCCGCAACGGACGGTCCAGATCCCGAGCGGTGCTCATGTCGTAACAAGCGAAAGAACGGTGAAGGAATTGGATACAGCACGAATGATAAGCGGGGAGACACCGACACCGGCAGCGAATGGAGTGGCTCAGGTATTCACGACCGCGCACCCTTATGTCGCAGGCTCGCTTCACGTAACACGAGGCTCTTTAAGGATGTATCCGACGGCAGACTACACTGAGACATCGCCGTCAGCGGGGACTTTCACGATGGTGATCGCCCCGGAAACTGTGGAACCGATTATGGTGGATTATGTTAAAGCATGAGACTCTCTCTCGGTAAAAACTTCATCACTTCACTGTTGGTCGGACTTCTTCTATGCTCTTCTGCACTTGCCGTGGATCCCACGGCAAAGCGTATCCAGACGGATGTCTCCGCATTCAACAAGAACCTTTCATCGTCAGATACCACGGTCCAGAAGGCTTTAGAGACACTCGACGATATGACGGCGGGTATCTCAGACGCTCCATCTGACGGAACGACATACGGACGGAAGGATGGATCTTGGACTGGAATTTCTTTCGCTTTGGAGAAGAACGCTCCCGCTACAAAAACCATTGTTTTTTACGGGGATTATCGGGGGCAATACGTTTTTAGTTCGGTGAAGAAACTCCCTTATCAGGAAAACGGTGCGGGGATAACGATTACCTCGATCACCGTCAGCTCCGATGTTACGCCCACGACTCAACTTAATCTCTCAATAAATTACTGCGATGCTCAAGTCACGAACTTCCCCGGAGCGAACATCGTGAATCTCTCGACTTTTACGACCACGGCGGGAGCGTATTCATCTGGAGCTATTTCTTATCAAGTACCAAGCGGACACCCCTTGTACGTCCTCTTTAACGCCGATCCGACCGATTTCGGAATCCCGTGGCAACTCAAGCTTACTTACACGGTAAACTGATGAAGAAACTTCTCCTAATTTTGGCGATATTAGTAGGTTTTAGTATTTGCTCTATACAAAATGCCTTCGCAACGACCTACACGGCGGGAGCGGGAGGCGGTAACTGGTCAGCAGCGGCAACGTGGGGAGGCGGTGGATTTCCGGGTGCGGCAGATACAGCCGTTTTAAATGCCACTTCTGGATCGGTAACGGTTGACGTTCCCTCAACCTGCCTCAACCTTACGGCAACAAATTACAATACCAACCTCGTAATGACCTCAACTCTCACGATGGCAACGGGCGGGACGTGCATACTTCCTTCTGGTGCATCGGGACAGCTCACTGGGACAGGAGCGTTAATTCTGAATGGGACAAATGGACTTACTACGAATAATAAAGCTATCCCTGCGCTCACATACGGAGTGGCTGGGACAAAGACTGTCTCTGGAACCTCGGACGTTACTGGACTTTTTACTGTAAGTAATGCGACCACGCAGACAGGCGGTGTTATAAATGTAAAAGGCGGGATGCTGTTGAATGCGAACTTGGCAGGTTCATCGACCATTGCCATTTATGCGGGAATGATGTCAGGGAATGGGATTATCTCCGTCAACGCAACTCCTTTTTATGGAAGCGGAGCAGTAACGATAGCGGGGGGTATCACTCTCCCAATGTTTGACCATGTTACGAATTCCTACACTGGGACATTCACAATTAACAGTGGTGTTCTTTTTGTGGTGACTGGGACGGTGACTCTAAATCCGTCCGCAACTTACGTTTCTGGAGGGGCTGGGGCTTCATTGAGGCTTGGAGGTTCTATTGGTTATAACATGAAGTCAAATGGCGTTCATTGTCCGTGGGATATTTCTTTTAACACTTCAGCGACAAAGACTCTTTCGGATAACTGGACGATTGACGGTCAATGCACGTTCTTGACTAGTGCGGGCGTTTTGAATGGAGCAACCTTAATCACCAATAACAATCTAATCTTGGGAACCGGAGTTTCTGGAACGACTGTCATTCAGAGAAGCGGCGGTGCGTGGACAACAACGGGAGCCTATGCCGTTGCCAATCCTATGACATTTGTCGGGGACTCAACCGCAACGGGAACGGTATACATCGGAGGGGCGGCGAATAACACTTATACCTACACGAGAGGAACGGTGTCTTTTGCGACCATTCTTCTCGCAGGAAACGCTCAGCTTTCTGGATGGAATAATATTACGATTACTTCTTTTGGGAATTCCGCTACCGCTACAGCCACAATAGATTCAGACATCACAATGAGCGGAGCCTTGGGTATTTCAGCGGCAACTCTTACCGTAAATGGTGCGTTCCATGTTTATTTCGGTGGGAACTTTGGCCCGTCCTCAGGCTCGTGCGGAATTGCGGGAACCGCAGAGTTTATTATGAATGGAACAGGGGCTTGGGGCAACTCGTCTTTAACGATGAATGGGAAACTGACCATCAATACGTCGGGAACAGTCACTATCGGAAACTGCGTTATGCAGACGAACGGGACTTTGAAATATGTGGCGGGGACAATCGTAAATGCAAGCGGGTCTAACTATATAAATTTGTACTCTTCAAATACGCTCGACGTTTCTACCATGCCTGTATTCTGGAACATCCTCTACATCACGAATACGGGGACTTACACCTTAGCCTCTGACCTTCATGCCAATGAAATCAAATTCGTGGCAGCCTATACGGCAACATGGTCGGGAGCGTTCAATATCTACTGCACAAACCTTAACAGCGTGGCGGCGGGTACGGGCGGTTGCGTATTCAAGATTCCTGATGGTAAGACACTTACGGTTTCCTCGGGGATTGATTTCGTTGCGAACAAGGGAACGACAAACACCATTTCATCAAACACCAACGGCGTTAAATCCTACTTAAACTGGACGAACGCTTATTACACGAATATGTTTATCACCAGAACGAATTTCACGGACATCGACGCTTCTGGTTCCACGCTCCCCATTTACACCTATAACTCTGGCTCGTCGATTACTCGGTGCGTGAAGGTTTATTTCTTAAGCGGCTACAGCATAAACGGCGGCACGACCGTCACAAACTTTTAGGGGGCATCATGTCTATCTTTTTGGATAACGAGCAACTGACTGGAGCGGAGGCGGGCATTGATAACGCCAGAACCATCATTAAGGCGCACACAACAAGGCTTCGGGATGATATCGCCGATCAAGTTTTGTACCTATTTAATATGATCTGGAATCATCCTCGTTTTTCCGCGCCTGAGATCATCGAATCTTTCGGAACGGACGGGGCTTCGCTGTTTATTCTCTGCACGACACTTCAGAATTTGCTTAAAAGCATCGATCCCGATTGGGTATGGCTCTCTCCTGATCCGAAGTGGAATATCTCAATCGCTCAAGACGGAACGGTGACCGTAGTGGGCGTCGTGTGACACACAAGGAGCAAGACGTTTGCCTGAGAGAATATTCTTGGAATGCCGTCAACACCTTCATGGTAGAGACTGAGACATTCCGCAAGGGATTGAATAAAACTCTCCAAAGCATCCAGACCGGGATAGGGGCCGTCATCCTTGTGATCCTGATCCCCTGCATCATGATGATTCTCTGGTTCGGAAAGATGAACGAGCGGGTGGATAGATGCGTTGCTGATATCGCTGAACTAAAAGGACAATTCCATTCTCACGAGATCAAGGATGACAAAGCCTATGAGCGGACTCTGCGATAAGTGCGGGAAGGAATATTTCGTTTCGTGCCACGATTGTTACCATCGGCTTTCTATGGTGTATCACTCGTGCAAGAAACTGCTCGTTCTCTTGACCGACGAGTACCCGGAGGAACGGGCAGAGCTTTTAAGTTTGAAACACTTTTACGAGGATAAGGTTATAGCCAACCAATCGAAGGAGGGTTGATATGTTCGGAATCGAAGGAAGTATCACCAAAGGAGTGGGTGACGCAATCGTAGCGGCTCCGGGGCATCTCTTTGAAGGGATCGCGCAGGCGGTGATGTTTGTCCCGGACAAGCTCAAGGGCGCGGTTCTTTTCGGTGAGGGGATCTGGGGAGGACTGACTCCGGAGCAACAGAAGACCGTGGAGCAAGCGATAGCGAAACTGATCGTAACGGCGGCAGAGGCGTATGTTAAAAAAGGCACTTAAGGGGACGGCCAAGTTTCTTCTGTGGCTCGCACACGGTGTCCAGTATCACGAGTATGTCGATCCAACGGACGGAAGGACTTACTATGGATTCAAATGCGATAGGAAATATTAACCATGAGCAAATTCTTGACACCCCTGATTTGTCAGAAGGTGGAAGGTTCTAAGGACGAATGGGAACTGCACGAGCCGCTTCAGTATCAGTCGGATCTTGGGGGGCTGATAACTGTCGAATCCGGATATGTTACTGACTTCGCATCGACCCCACAATTTGCGTGGGCGCTCAGCTTTACGAAAGACGGGCTTTGGGACGACATAGCGGTCGTTCACGATTTTCTTTATGGCGGGAAAGTATTCGACCGGGCGAAGTGCGACGCTATTTTCCTCGAAGGGCTCAAGGTCCTGAAAGTCCCGGCGATCCAAGCCTATCCGATGTTTTGGGCCGTCAGAATGTTCGGTCAGAAGTTCTACGACGGAGCGCCTACGCCGTGAACCTGATCGATCACGTGCAGGGGAAATCACCCTGGGGTTCTGCGCGATCCCCGCAGTGGCCGAAGATCCGGGCCGAGCACCTAAAGCTCCAGCCCCGGTGCGCTCTTTGCGACGGTGACAAGAAACTCAACGTCCATCACAAGATGCCCTTCCACCTGGGCCCGGCGCTCGAGCTCGACCCGGCCAACCTGATCACGCTCTGCGAGGGCGGGAAGAACGTCAACTGCCACCTGGTCATAGGACACCTTTTAAATTTCCGATCATACAATCCTTCCGTGGACCGAGATGTTGTCATTTGGGCCGCGAAGGTCATGAATAGACCATAATCTCCGAAGTATCCCCACCGGCCCTCGCAAGGCCTCTCCGCAACGCTGATCGTGGACGACGGTCGGCGTGTGTTTTTATTTCTTAAGAAATTTTCGATAAGAAATTCCGCCCAGGATCATGAACACGACAAAGCCTGATATCCATCCCGACGCAGCGTTGTTCGACAAACCACCAACGATGAACCCGATCAATCCCCCGGCTACCATCGAAAAGAACACAGCGACTTTATAGACACCTTCGTCGAACTGCGCTTTCTTGATCCCCTGGGCGACGTCTTTCGCGTTGCTTTTGAATACTCCACCGGCAACGTCCGCGCCACAGTGCTTACACTTGATCGCGGCGTCCTGAATATCTTCCGCGCAAAACTGACACTTCTTCATGTTATCCCCCCGTTAGATTGTGTTTTAGATGAACCATTGTAAAAAGTTGTTCCAGAATTTCATCGGCGGCGGTTCCATCTTTTGGACCGACTCCTATGATTTCTTCTTTCTTTTCAGGGTCTTGTCCTTCTTTGTTTCCCCCAAGCTGAATCATTAAAGTAAAGATTCGTTCTGATCCTTCTTTGGTCTGGTAGCACCATAACATGTCTTTAGAGGGATCGATCGATGCGGGGAATACGTCCAGAAAAGCATCAACCCATTCTTGTCTTTGATTCGGACAAAGCCGGAAGTCTCTTGTCTTATATGCAACGAATCGATAGATAGCCGGCTTATCAAAAATCCATTCCGTCCCTTTCAGCTCTCCGAGTCTGAGCCATTGAGAATATTTCCAAAAATTCAAATCGCGACCACTTTTGCAACCAAAAGGAAAGAGGGGAATATTCGAATATCTGAGACTGAAACAACTTCCTCTGTTCGGATCTTGACTGACCTGATCATAACAGTAGGTCCAAGATGTTAGAACTCTCGGTTGAATCACTTGTTTCCCGTTGATGATCACCCTCGTACCTTTCCAGGAAGAGATCAATCGATAAAGCGGGATGATGGAATCGGTGTCTTTTGGGTCCCATGATATGCGGTGTTCTCCATCCTTTTCGGAGTAAGAAGAACATTTCTTGGCGAGTTCAAGAGCGCGTTTAAAGGACTTTGAAGAGGATGGGCCGAAGATGATTTCGATGGTATCCATTGACCGAAATTATAATGTTATTCTGAATTATTGTGGAAATATTTTTTGAAACAGAATCCGACACACGCTGTAGGACAGACGGAACAAAACCCGACGATTTACCCCACAGTATGACAGATTCTGTTATTTTCCCCTATACAAATACGAACCACGCAATTTGACAGATCGGGGGTAGTGTGTCAGGTTCACTTTGTGATATTCAAACGGCGCATCATAATTCCGAAACATTCACGGGAAACATCCATCATCTCGGCGGCAGCGGTTATGTTACCCTCGGTTTTATTCAGGACTTTCTGGATCATTTGCGCGAGAACTTGGTTTTTGATCTCCAGGGCTTTGTATCCGTGGATCAAGACAACCGTTGTGGCATGCGCGGGATCTAAGATCGCCCGGATGGTATTCAGAAAAACTTCGAGCTGTGCGGGTTTCGTCATCACCGCGTCGGCTCCTTCGCGCATCATAACGCTCGGATGGATGGCTTCTGAGTACGCCGTGTATATGATGACCGGAGTGTCCCATCGTCTTTTGATCTCATGCAGGAGCTCGATTCCGTTTTTCTTTGGCATCATCAGGTCGGAGATAACGAGGTCGAATTTTTCTTTCTCAAGAAGTTGGACGGCGAGGTCCGGGCTGGAAGCGATCTTTACGTCATATCCAAGGCCGCACTCTTTCAGCATTTCATATTCGGCCTCAACGAATTCGGGAATATCGTCAACCAATAAAATCTTTGGCATTGGATTACCCTCTACTAAAACCCTACACGCGCATCCTGTGGAAAGCAAGGGGGTGAGCGATCATGCTATAAATATTATTTACGCAGAAACCCGTTGCTTGCGTAGGATGGTCGCAACGAAAGGGAGGTGTCATGATACAGGAAAGTTATAACAGGGAAGACATGGATCCGGTCCTGGTGAAGTTCTCGGATTATCTCAAGTACGAGAAGTCCGGGGGATTGAAGCAGGGCTCCATCGATCGCTACCTTTTGAATCTTCGCCACTTTCAGCAGGAGTCTGGGAAGCACCTCTTCGAGCTGAGAACGTACCGGGATATCGCTGACGCGATCCGTGGCCTCCGGGCGCGTCATGGCTGGAGCGGAAGCACCACGAAGAACGCCGCCGACACCGCCTCAGTGTTTTACAATTGGGCCGCACGCTTCCAGTACATCCACCAAAGCCCGATGCAGCTCGGCCATGAATTCAAGAACAAGGACCGGCGGCAGATGGACTTCTTCGATTGGGAAAGCGAGGGATTCAAGAAGTTGATCTATAATCCGAACAACTCAGTCCGGGACAACGCCATATTTCACACGCTCAGATCGGGGGGGCTTCGCGCAAGCGAACTTTGCGATCTGAAATTCAGGAATCCGAATGATATTTTCTTAAAAGAAAGGGTCCTCCGCGTCCGTGAGGCGAAATGCAACGGATGGCGTGAGGCAAATTTTGACGAAGAGACGCAGACTTGGCTCGCTCTTTATATTCCGCAACTCGAAAGACATTCCCGGCTCGATCACCTTTTTCAAAACGAGAATTTCAGGGAACAACTCAGCACGTCCACGCTTTACAAAATGGTTTCGCGGAAAGCGGACCGACTCGGCATTAGAGCATACCCGCACAAATTCAGGAGATCACTCGGCGGTGAAATGATTTCAAACGGCGCGGATCTCACGATGGTCAAGGAGCAGCTTGGTCACAAAAGAATTTCCACAACCGCGGATCACTACGTTGGATTTTCCACAAAACGCAAAAAAGAAAACTACGATAGATTTACTCCAAAAATGGAGCAGTCCGTTTCCCTGACATAGTTTCAATAAAAATCTTCGTTTTTCCTATCCTTGCAAGTCCTTACGTTTAAAGTAGTTACGATAAGGACGCATACCCTCCTTAAAATAATTGTTGCAACGACTAGAAAGTTACTGTAATATTCCACACATGAAAACACTGCGCGAGCTTCTTAAGAAATACAGGGTTGAAGAGTTGGCCGTGAAACTCGGCGTTTCTTCATCCACTGTATTTAAGTGGAAGTCTGGAAGAGTGAAGCCTTCCAGGATGGCTCAAGAAAAGATCAGAGCCGTACGGTAAAAAGTTCTTTACAACGAAGTAACAAGGGGTAGAATCCGAACATGAACATTCAGACGCTAACGGGTAGCAGTAAAAACACGGATGGTTTTCTTTATGCCCATTTTTTCCGGGCGTACGCAGCTTTACCATCCGCCCTCATACCCGTGGGGCTCGCGTCTGGTGCGTGCGCTCGGTCTTTTGCCTACAAACCGGGTCTTTGCTTACCTAGAAATTTCTGCCACATAGCCTAGTTGTCCGGGTGTCGATGGTTCGAATCCATCCGGGCTCACAAATCCCCAGCACCGTATGGTGCTGGGGATTTGTGCTTATAGGGGGATTCGAACGGGAGAACTGCTTACAAACATGACTGAATGTCATGTTTGTTGTGCGGGTGGCCTACCGAACCTGCCGTTGTTTGGCAGGGGAGGAGCTCGAATCCATCCGGGCTCACACTTATTTTTTGATAATTTTTATTGAAAATGAATGCTGTCCTGATTTCGATCTAAAGATTGATTGAAAATCAGGGCGCAATAACCCAAGGCCTTTCGGTCTTGGGTTATTGTTTTTTTTGAAGGGATTCGCGCGGGACCCCTCTAGAGTCTCTTAATTTATATACGTGAGGTATTGCGCCTTGGTATGGATATAAGGTACACTTACCAGAGTAGTGTTCGGTTCTTCGTCGTGGATTTGTCGAATCGGCGCTGCCGTGTTTTAATAAACCTTAAGGAGGATCTATGAACAACGGTCAGAAAACTTTGGTAGCGGTTATTGGCGTTATGGCGGGCATTTCTTTTTTGAGCCCTCTTGCGAGCGCTAACTTGAAAGAGTTGAAGGCTTACAAGGAGGCTTTCCCCGAAGCGAAAGTCAAATGCGCGTCTTGTCATGTTGCGACGATGCCAAAGAAAGGCGCTGCGGAACTGAATGCTTATGGTAAAGCAGCTGTTGCGGCTCAAGCGACTCCCACGAGTGAGACCTTCAAGAGCGTCGGGAAGGCCGAAGATTTTAAGAAATAGGATTTTCTTCGCGCAGGGCCGGTTGAAACCGGCCCTGAAAATTCTGGTTTACATTCACTGGTTCCTTGTGCCTTGACGGAGAGATAATTTTGATTCCGGACGAAAAACAGCCGAGTTACTTCCGTAACTGGATCAGTGTTGCGGGCACTATCTTCTCGATCATCTCCTTCGTGGCCATCTGCTCACTCTTTCTCCTGGATCTTTTCTGGGAAGGCGCGAATCCCTACCTGGGTATCATCACTTACATGGTTGCGCCCGCGGCGCTCATTTTAAGCCTTCTCCTGATCCCGATCGGGGCGGGGATCGAGCGGTCCCAGCGGCGCAAACGCGGGTATGTCCCCAAGTTCCCGATCATCGATTTCAATAATCCTGTTCACCAGCGCTGGACTTACACCACCTGGGCTGTTCTGACTATTTTCCTCCTATTCTCCGCTTATGGGGTCTATCGCGCCTATAACTTCACCGAATCTAACACTTTTTGCGGCACGCTCTGTCACACGGTGATGGAACCTGAATACACCGCATATCATGAATCCTCACACGCCCGCGTCAACTGCGTGCAATGCCATATCGGCGAAGGCGCCGAGTGGTTCGTGCGCTCGAAACTTTCGGGGGCTTATCAGGTCTACTCCACAATACGGAATATCTATCACCGGCCGATCGAAACACCCATCCGGAACCTGAGACCCGCCCAGGATACCTGTGAGCGCTGCCACTGGCCTCAAAAATTCTTTGGCGCGGTTGAGCAGGACCATGATTATTTCCTGCCTGATGAGGCCAACACGGAATGGAAGACTCGGATGCTGATGTCGGTGGGGGGCGGGGCCTCTGTCGGCGATAACAAGCGGGGGATCCATTGGCATGTGAATCCCGAAAACAAGATCTATTATGTCGCCACCGATCCCAAGCGCCAGGTCATTCCCTGGATACGCAAAGTCGGCAAAGATGGAAAAGAGGAAGTGTTTGTCGAAAAAGGCTCCGGTTATACGGCTGCGAAGCCGCCCAAGGGCGAGATGCGGCGGATGGACTGCATGGATTGTCACAACCGTCCGAGCCATTCCTACCGGGATCCTTCCTCAACCGTGAATCGGGCGATGGCGAGCGGGGCGATCGATAAGACACTTCCATCGATCAAACATGAGGCGGTCAAAGTTCTGACGGGGAAATATGAGACCAAGGAGGATGCGGCCCAAAAGATCCGCGAGTCGGTCTCGGCTTTTTATAAGGAAAAGTATCCGGAAGTTTGGGCGAAGCAAAAGGGTGCCGTGGAACAAGCGGCCGAGGCCATTTTCGGGATCTACAAGGTCAACTTTTTTCCGAAGATGAATGTCGCCTGGAAGGAATACCCCAACAATATCGGGCATCTTATTTTTCCGGGATGCTTCCGTTGCCACGATGGCAGTCACGAAAGCGCGGCCGGCAAAACGATCTCGAATGATTGCGCCCAGTGCCACGCCATTATCAGCCAGGGCGCACCGGGGGATCTGGAGACCAAAGTGGAAGGGCTTGATTTCAAGCATCCGGATCCCGGAGTCGGTGAGACGTGGAAAGAAATGAAATGTTATGAATGTCACACCGGAGACGTGGAGTGAAATCTGGAGCTGGCCGAGTAGGGGACAGGCAAGCACTTAATGCTCGTCCCATAAAAACTTCCAAAATTCCCAGCATTCTTTTCTTTTGTCTTCTCCTGGCGCCCGTCGTCTATGGTGCCGAGCAACAGAAGATCCCGAACGAGGACTGCCTCGCCTGTCATGACCAGATCGATCCCGCGAAATACGGGCGCTCTATCCATGGCAAAAATCTTTGTACCTCCTGCCACGCGGATATCATCGAGATCCCCCATCA
>Ga0209083_1000790_pt1 | contig 42386 bp, 36 predicted proteins | sample AM7aDNAmetaG_FD_184132 | JGI IMG/M metagenome (GOLD analysis project Ga0209083, IMG submission 184132) | Freshwater microbial communities from Finland to study Microbial Dark Matter (Phase II) - AM7a DNA metaG (SPAdes) (version 3) | ecosystem: Environmental > Aquatic > Freshwater > Lake ... | reverse complement strand
ATTAAGTTAAGATGCATTAAGCGTGAAATCAGCCTTTGACGGAACGCCAAGCCCCAGCTTGGCGCGGTACACCCTGATGCCAAGCTGGGGCTTGGCGTTCCGATTAAACGCTTAACTTAATGGCAGTGGACCTAAGCCTGCAATCCCACTTGGAGGGTTGACAATTTTTCATCGCGCTCCTAAGATATATTGCCGCAATGGGTGTGAATGCCTGTTGAATTCAATCCTTTTTTATTTTATCAACTGATGCTACTGCGGGTGCATCGCACGAGAACTTTCAACAAGGGCTTTCATGGACCTGCAAGACGGTACACTCCACATCCAATCATTTCTTGCTGTCACCATCGGCATCATCGTATTGTTTGTCGGCAAGCGACTCAATGAGCAGGTCGGCTTTCTGCGCGAATTTAGCATCCCGGAACCTGTCACCGGCGGGCTGCTGTTTTCCGTCCTGCTTAGCCTGCTGTACGCAGCATCAGGCATCGCTGTTCAGTTTGAGCTTCAGGCGCGGGATGTGCTTCTGGTGTATTTCTTCACGACTATTGGCATCAACGCAAGTGCCCGCGATCTGTTGGCGGGAGGGCGGCCGCTGCTGATCCTCTTGAGCATTACCATCGCTTTCATGTTCGCCCAGAATTTGACCGGAATCGGCGTGGCTTCGCTCTTCAAGCTGCCGGCCTCGGTTGGCATCCTTGGGGGTAGCGTTTCCCTGATTGGTGGACATGGCACCACCATCGCTTGGGCTCCGTATTTCATTAACAGTCAAGGCATCGCCAACGCACAGGAGATCGGTATCGCTTGCGCGACCTTGGGACTTATCCTCGCCAGCCTGATGGGGGGGCCAATCGCGAAGTTGCTAATCAACCGTTACCAGCTTGCGCCCCCACCCGAGGCGGATGTGGAAGTGCGCGACATTGGCTTCACCGAGGTGCAAAAGAAAGCCGGCATCAACCACTTGGATTTTCTGGATGCTTTGTTGGCTATTCACATCTGCATTATTGTCGGCTACCTGTTGAATGGGATCATCGAGGACTTGGGGCTGCGCTTACCGCTGTTTGTCACCTGTTTGTTTTCCGGCATCCTGATCACCAACCTAGTACCCAAACAGCTTCCAACCCTTACCGGCACCCATTGGCCGACCCGCACACCGGCAATGGCGCTGATTGCGGACATTGCACTCGGTAGTTTCCTTGCCATGTCCCTGATGAGCATGCAACTCTGGACGCTAATCGATTTGGCTGGCCCGATCCTTGCCATCCTGACTGCCCAGTTTGCCCTCGCTGTGTTCGTTGCTTTGTTTGTCTTGTTCCCGCTGCTAGGCCGAAACTATGATGCGGCAGTGGTGGCGGCTGGATTTGGCGGCGTATCCCTAGGCTCGACCCCAACCGCCATGGCTAATATGGCTGCGGTCACTCAGCGTTTCGGGGCATCGCACCGAGCATTCATCATCGTACCTCTGGTTTCCGCCTTTTTTATCGACCTTGCCAACGCCATGCTCATTCCGTTCTTTCTCCGACATTTCTAGTATTCGGCTATACCCAAAAAATGAAAAATTCAACTTCCGCTGGAGCAAAATAGAGTGGGTAACATTCCCGTTCGGGCCGCGATGACCCGAGGGGCGATCTATCTCGGCTTCTGGCTGTTACTCGCCGGCACCGACCTGGCCGATCTTCCGACTGGACTGGCCGCAGCCGTGGCAGCAACTTGGACTAGCCTGCGCCTGTTGCCGCCTGGCAGTGGACGGTTCCGGTACGCTGCATTGGCTAGGCTCGCGTTGCGCTTTGGGCAGGAATCCATCATGGGAGGAGTGAATGTCGCCCGACTGGCACTGAATCCGCGGCTACCGTTACGGACAGGGTTCGTGGTCTATCCGGTATGCCTCCCCACTGGCATGCCCCGAAATATATTCGGCGCGATGACAAGTTCAATGCCGGGCACATTGACGGCTGGCACCGATGCCAACGGTGCGCTCATCTATCACTGCCTCAATGTCGATGAGTCGGTGGCGGCGCAACTTAGCATTGACGAGGGATTGTTACTCCAGGGAATAGGTGAAACCGATGACGATGCCTGACTTCCTGCTTACTGCGTCCGCTTTTGTGCTGGTGATGGTGGCCCTAGGGTTGATCCGCATCCTGCGCGGACCAGAGGATGTGGATCGAATGATGGCGGCACAATTGCTCGGCTCCGGCGGCATCGCGGCGTTGCTGCTACTAGGCGTTGCCACCGAGGCCAAGGCGGTGATCGATGTAGCGCTGACCTTGGCGCTACTCGCTGCCTTTGCCTCAGTCGCTTTCGTGCAGGGCATCTCACGACCGGACGGCGATGACTCTAAGGAGACCCGTGGAGAATGAAGATTGCCTTGGACATCTTCACCATCGTTGCAGTCATGGCCGGTGCCTTCTTCTTCCTCGCCGGCACAGTCGGACTGCTGCGCTTCCCCGATCCGCTCACCCGCCTACACGCACTGACCAAGGCGGATAACCTAGGTCTCGGCTTGGTCGTGCTGGGTCTGTTGCCGCAGACTGATTGGCCACTGGACACGATTAAGCTGGTCACGATTTGGCTGTTTGCGCTGTTGGCCGGGGCGACGGTTGGCCAACTGATGGCGTGTGCAGCGCGGCGCGGCGGGTCCAATACTGTTGACACACTCCTTCCCCCGAACGGCAATACTGTTGAATTAAGCACACCCACGTACCAAATCGTAGGGCGGCAACCCTTTGCCGCCGAGACAAACCGTGTACCCAGTCGGCATAGGGATGCCGACCTACCCCTTAATTCAACAGCATTGCACAGGGGGCCACCCACATGACCCTGGCCTTGGCGGTCGATATCGGCCTGACCCTGCTGATCTTGGCGATGGCCGCTTGGACCATCGCTGTTCGCGACACCTTCGCCTCGGTGATCGGCTTTGTGACCTATGGACTGTTGCTGACGCTGGTATGGGTGCGGCTCGCCGCGCCGGATGTGGCGCTGACCGAGGCGGCGATGGGGGGCGGGCTAACCGGCGCACTGCTGATCGGCGCCGCGGCCCGTCTGCGGAGTACGGAGTCCGCGTCGCGCACCGAACGCCCTAGCGTCCTCACGCGGACGCTGGCTGCGGTCCTATCCGCCGCCGTCACGGCAGCCCTCGCCATCTGCGTCTTGAACCTGCCCGATCCCGCGCCAACGCTCGCGCCCGCCGCCGCCGCCCAGCTTGGCTCAACCGGGGTCGGCAATCCAGTCACTGCGGTGTTGCTCGCGTATCGCGCGATGGACACGCTGCTTGAGGCAATCGTGGTGTTGCTCGCGCTGGTCGGCGTGTGGTCGCTTGCGCACGACCGCGCTTGGGGCGGTTATCCGCAACTGCGGTCCCATGCCGATCCCGACGGCATCCTCGCCTATTTCGCACGGGTCATGGCACCGGTCGGGATCATCGTGGGCATTTACATCTTCTGGATCGGAGCGGACTTTCCCGGCGGCAAGTTCCAAGGTGCCACGATATTGGCGGCTATGTGGCTGCTAGTCATCGGGGCGGGTCTCGCCCACTTGCCGCCGGTTAGCCAGACTTGGTTGCGTGTCCTGCTAGTGGCTGGACCGTTGGTGTTCATTGTAATCGGCTTTGCGGGCTTAGTGACTGCAGAAGCGGTCTTCGCCTATCCGAATGGATATGCCAAGCCCTTGATCCTCGCCATCGAGATAGCACTGATGCCCACCCTCGTGCTGGCGCTTGCCTTGCTGGTAGCCGGCGCGCCGCAACGGATGCCACCGCAATGAACGGGCCGACGCTATTTGGACTTTGCGCTGCGGCCTTGGTGGGCTTTGGACTGTACGGTCTGATCGTGAACCCGCAACCATTGCGTAAGATCATTGGGTTCAACATAATCGGCAGCGGGGTATTCCTGCTCTTCGGCGCCATCGCCCGCCGGGGCGCGGCAGTGGGAATGGGGGGCGACCCTGTGCCCCAAGCGCTGCTGATCACCGGCATCGTCGTCGCCTTCTCCGCGACCGCCCTCGCCGTCGCACTGTTGCTGCGTTTGTTCGATGAGGGGGGCTTGGTCACGCTAGCCTCCGAGGCACCGCCGACTAAGACGACGGCTGATCCACCAGACGCATAAGATGTCACCTTCGCTTTCGGCCCAAAACTTAACGACCCTTGGCGGACTACTGCTCGTGTTGGCGATTCTGGTTCCGTTTGCAGGGATGTTGATCGGCTTCGTGTTTGGCGGAGGCAACGCCCAGAGAGTGGCGCTTGCGACCCTCGCGGCAGGGCTCGCCATCGCGATTGCAATCGCTAACGCCTTGGCACAATCGGGCAAAGCCGTAGTCTATATCCTTGGCGGCTGGATGCCACCGCTCGGTGTCGCATTACGTGCGGACGGTCTGTCCGTGGTCATGCTGCTGACGGTGGCGGTGGTGATCTGCGGCATCGGTGTTTATGCACGAGCCGATTTCGGTACGCCATCAGGCGTTAAAGAGGCGCGCGCGCCACTCATATTCTGGCTGCTGCTGCTTGCCGTGTGGGGTTCGCTAAACCTCGTGTTCGTAAGCGGTGACCTCTTTACCTTGTATGTCGCACTGGAACTCCTGACTTTCGCTGCCGTGCCGCTGGTCAGCCTCGACGGCCGCACGGAAACAGTGCGTTCGGCGCTCCGGTATCTGTTGTACGCCCTGCTCGGCTCGGTGCTTTATCTGCTGGGGGCTGTGTTGCTGTATGGAGCGTATGGCACACTGGACATTCCGCTGCTCGCCGCAAGGGTTCGCCCCGAGCCTGCGGCGTGGGCCGCGTTGGCACTGATGATAGCGGGACTGCTCGCCAAAACCGCGCTTTTCCCTCTGCACCTGTGGTTGCCGCCGGCTCACGCGGGTGCGCCGGCCGCAGCGAGTGCGGTGTTATCGGGCCTAGTGATCAAAGGTTCGTGGTTTCTTGCCATGCGGCTCTGGTTCGATGTATTTGCGGACGTGGTGACATTGCCTGCGGCGCAGACGCTGGCAGCGCTTGGCGCTGCGGCCATTCTGGTCGGCAACGTCGTCGCACTTAGGCAGACGCGGCTCAAGCTTCTGATCGCCTACTCGACGGTCGCGCAGATCGGCTACCTGTTCCTGATGTTCCCGCTTGCCACCGGACTTGCCACTGCCGGCCTTGATAGCGCGATGGCTGTGAACGGCGGGATGCTACAGGCGATCTCGCACGCCACGGCGAAGGCGGCGATGTTTATGGCGGCGGGACTCGTCTACACGACGCTAGGACATGATCGCGTCGCCGACCTGCGCGGTGTGGCAAGTGCCCTGCCGATGACCGTCCTCGCCTTCGCCCTGGCAGGCGCGTCGCTGATTGGGTTGCCACCCTCGGGTGGATTCCTCGCCAAGTGGCTACTGATATCGGTGGCCATCACGACCGCCCAATGGTGGTGGGCGCTAGTGATGCTCGTGGGGGGCTTGCTCACCAGTGTATACGTGTTCATCGTCGTTGTTCGCACTCTGGCTCCAGCACACGTTGGGTGGAACCCGAAAACGACGGTTCCGCGCTACCAGCAGGCCGCTGTGCTGGCGCTGGCCCTGTGTTCGTTCCTGCTTGGCGCGGCGGTATTGTGTCCAGTGGACGTGACACAGATCGGGAGAACGGTTTCGCGAAATACCGTATTGCCATGAAGGCTTCCGACTTGTTGATTGCCACAGCCGTTGGCGCACCCCTCGCGATGCTGCTGGCCTGCCTCTCCCCGGCCATTCGCAAGCGCATGCCTACGCTACTTGGGTTTGCACCAATTCCCGCGCTCGCTGCCGCCTTGCTTGCCGACGGCACTCCGCTCATGTTCGGTAATGCGCAGTTCGAGTTTTCCTTCGCCATGGACAAGCCAGGCGCGATACTTCTCACCGTCGCCGCGATCCTTTGGATTGCAGCGGGTGCCTACGCTACGACGTGGCTACGCAACACGGACAATGCAGGCGGCCTTGTCGTGTGCTGGCTGATGACGCTAACCGGTTGCGTTGGCGTGTTCCTCGCTGCCGATATTGTGGGCTTCTACTTCCTGCTCGCGGTGCTGTCTGTCGGCGCAAGCGGGCTGGTCTTGCAGGGCGGTACGTTGAAGGCGCTTCGCGCCAGCGCTGTTTACCTAGGGGTCGCGCTGCTCGCCGAAGCGTTCCTGCTCGCCGGCCTGGTGATGCTGGCATTGGTGATGCCGCATGGAAGCCTATTAATTCGCGATGCCGCCGCCGCAATTTCCACATCGCCGTGGCGAGATCTCACGCTTGGGCTTCTCGTCGTCGGCCTCGGCATCAAAGCGGGGCTTGTGCCGCTGCATTTCTGGATGCCACTCGCCTACGACGCAGCGCCCATACCGGCCTCCGCCGTAATGAGCGGCGCCGTCGTCAAGGCGAGTGCGCTCGCGCTGATCCGCTTCCTGCCGTTCGATGCCGCACTGCCCGACTTTGGCCTGCCGCTGGCGGCAATCGGGTTCTTTGGTGCCTTCTATGGTGTGGCCATTGGGGTCACGCAATCGGAGCCAAAGGTCGTGCTCGCGTATTCGAGCGTGAGCCAGATGGGTTTCCTCGTCGCCGTGATCGGCATGGGTCTTGCAGTGGGCAATGCCGATGCCGCACTGGCGGCATCTTTTTACGCGGCGCATCACTTGTTGGCCAAGGGTGCTCTGTTCCTTGCCGTGGGCGTGGTCGCCACAACGGGCAGGCATCGGCTCTGGCTGGTGCTGCTGCCGGCGGCGGTCTTGGCGCTGGGGATCGGAGGCTTGCCTTTGACTGGCGGTGCGCTGGCGAAGCTGGCGGTGAAGCCAGTACTGGGGGACGGCCTTGCGGGTCTGTTGGCGGATCTGTCCGCGATAGGAACCACGATGCTGATGTTCCATTTCCTCAGCCGGCTGGCGGCAAGCACGGCATCGATTCCGTCAACGTCCGCGCCCGTTGGCTTCGCATTACCTTGGTTGCTGATGTTTGTTGCCGCCATCGCGGTTCCTTGGAAGTCGTATCCGCTTACTGGAATCGGCATCGGGTCCTATGCGTTCCAGCCCGAGATTCTCTGGGCGGCATCATGGCCCATTTTGATTGGCATCGTGCCGATGTTAGTGCTTTGGCGCTGGGGGAGGCATCTGCCACAAATGCCGGAAGGCGACCTCATGACCGTGGGCGAACGCGCCATGCGAAAAGTCATCACTTGGGGATACGGACTGGAACGGGCGGAAGGTTTGCTGCGTCGGTGGCCAGTGGCTACCTTGATGCTCTTGGCGCTAGCAGTCTTCTTGGGGAGGATGTTGATTGACTGGCGTTGAATCTAGGCAACGGCTTAGTTTGTAGCATGTTGCTGTCAATGCCCGGACAGGGAATGCATCATTGGGATAGTGGAAGTAGTATGCCATTAATGCCTAAAATAAATGTCTGCCTGAATACGGTGAAGCCCAACGGGGCGCATGGCGCGTCCGTTGGAGCGATTGGGCTAGTGAACTACTGAATAACGCCACAAACCATGCGCGCACCGCCTCCACCGAGGGGATATGGAGAATCTGAATGGTTGTCACCTCCGGCATGAATCATCAAAGAGCGAGCTTTTACATCGGCAATTTTAAGCCTGGGTGCCAATACTGGATTGTTTGCATTCCCCATGGCATCCACGAATAGCGCGGGCAAATCGCCGAGATGCCCGTCACCCCAGGGCAGTCCGTGGCGCTTGCTTGCAGCCGGGTCGTAATGCCCTCCCGCTGCTAATGCCGGTATCTTCTTCCCGTCTTTTTCCTTAGGCCCGCAATCTGGGTTTTCATGTACATGAAAACCATGTAAGCCTTGCGGAAGCCCTGCCAGCGATGGACTGAATACAACGCCATAAGGTGTTTCGCCGATAACGACTTGCCCAACCAATTTCCCGATGCCGTTCTCGTCAACAATGTTCATTTGAACGGTAAAATCGGCCTGAGCCGCACCGCAGAGAGATAGCGCAGCCACTGCTAACAACATTTTGGATCGCTTTTGCATAAATCCCCCTTCGTTGGTTAAACAAACTTAGAACGAACCGAATAGCGAGCCAAGGACAATCACTGCCACCAAAGCAATCACCGCGCCGACGATGGCGACCATCACAATGTCAAGATAACTTTTCCGGTGCGTGGAGCCACAAACAGCCAGCAACGTGACAACAGCGCCGTTGTGCGGCAGGCTGTCGAGGGTGCCGGCAGCGATCACCGCAACGCGATGCAGCAGTGCGGGATCGATTCCCAACTCCACAGCTTGTTGCAAGTAGGTGGCGCCAAGGGCATCCAGGGCAATGGACATGCCGCCCGATGCCGAGCCGGTCAGTGCAGCGAGAATGTTGGTTGCCACGGCCAGCGAGACTAACAGCCCCCCCTCAATTGACAGCACCCAGTCGCGCACAGCCTCGAACGCCGGCATGGCGGCCACGACGGACCCAAAGCCCACGAGGCTCGCCACGCTCAAAACCGGCAGAACCGAGGCGTTGGCGCCGGCATCGACCGTGTCGCGCAACGCCGTCAACCGCCGGTGATTGAGCGCGATCAGGAGGGCGATGGCCGATGTCAGTGCCACGATGACCGACCAGATACCGCTGACCGCCGACAGCGGCTTCCCGCCCCATTGCGCTTCAGCCAGAAAGCTCGTGTCCAGACGCGGCAATATCAGCGTGGACATGGCGAGATTGACGAGGATCACCACAAGTAGGGGGAGTATGGCCACTAGGATGCTGGAATCCTGTTCGCAACGGAGGCCGTGATGCATTTCGACCGGGTCGAACGAACTGGCGGTCGTCGCCCGTTCACGCACGAGCAGATCGTCGGCGGCAGCATCCGGGGCAACGAGGGTGTCGCCATAGCCCTCCCCTGCGCGGTGGGCTGCTGCCTCGGCGCGCCCCAGCCACCACAGGCCGAAGCTCAGCATGATGACAGCCGCGATGATGCCTAATCCGGGTGCGGCAAAGGGGGTGGTGCCGAAGAATGGCATGGGGATCGCGTTCTGGATTGCGGGGGTGCCCGGCAATGCGGACATGGTGAAGGTCGAGGTGCCGAGGGCGATGGCGCCCGGCATCAGGCGATTCGGGATATTGGCCGCGCGAAACAAAGCCTGCGCCATGGGAACGATGACGAAGAAGGCGACGAACAAACTCACGCCCCCATAAGTGACCAATGCGCCGGCCAGCACGACCGCCAGCAAGGCGCGGCGGGCCCCTAGCTTTTCGGTCATGAAGCGGGCGATGGTCGAGACCGAGCCGCTGTCGTCCATGAGTTTTCCGAACACCGCGCCAAGGAGGAACAGCGGGAAGAATTGGGCGAGAAACGCACCCGCCGAATTCATGAAGGTTTGCGTCCAGTGCGCCAGTAGCGGTTCCCCCGACGCGAACGCGGCGACTAGTGCCGCCGCCGGCGCGAGTACAAGCACACTCCAGCCACGAAATGACAGCCAAACGAGAAGCCCGAGGCCAAGCAAAATGCCGAATAACCCCATGAGTTACACATCCTCCAGTAATAGTGAGTCAAGGTCGAACGTTGATCGCACACCCAGATTCGCCCCGTGGGCTTCCATAAACGCTGCGGCCGTGCGGCGTCCCTCGTCGCGGAGCTTACAGAAAAACCCCCACTCTGCCAGAAGTTTAGACGAGGCGTTCAACTCGGTCATTGCTTCACTTTCGATTCGATGGATGCGCATACCCGCCCAGAGCGCCCCCTCAGAATGGCCAGGGTCGGCCACTTGCTGTAACAGGGCAATCATGCGCAACTCCTTCAGCAGGGGTGAGTTGAAGGCGATTTCGTTGAGCCGGTTGTGGATATCGCGCGCCGTGCGCGGCGTCCCAGGACGATTGACCGGGTTGATCTGCACTAAGAGGGTGTCGTGCGCGGCGGACTCCCGCACTAGTGGCGTGATCGTCGGGTTGCCCGAAAAGCCACCATCCCAGTACGCCTCACCGTCAATTTCCACGGCTTGGAACATCGTGGGCAAACAGGCCGATGCCAACAAGGCGTCAGGGGTGAGGTCGGCGTTGCGGAAGATTCGACCGCGCCCCGTGCGCACGTTGGTGGCTGTCACGAACAGGCGTATCGGCGCAGTGGCGAGCCTGGTAAAGTTGATGCTCTCGAGCAGAATCTTAGTCAATGGATTCAAACCGCCGGGATTCAGGTCATAGGGCGAGAACACTCTGGCGCTGATGTCGAGGGTTAGGAATAGGGGCGAGTAATCGAGGGTCCACAGGCCAGTCAGGATTTCGAATGGGCCTCGCCGCAAGGGGCTGAGCAGTGCGGCATCCGCAACGCGCTTCCAGAACCTTTCGAGTGCCGCCCGTGCGCCATCCGATCCACCTTCCGCATAACCGTCGGCCATCACGGCTGCATTCATGGCACCGGCCGAGGTGCCGGAAATAGCGTCGAAACGCAGCCAAGGCACTTCAAGCAGGTAGTCGAGCACACCCCATGTGAATGCGCCGTGAGCACCACCGCCTTGCAGGGCTAGATCGATAGGGACAACATCGCGACGCGCATCGGCCTCCGCAAGGGTTTTGGTGGTCATATGAATTCCTTAAGGGTTATGAAAGCGCTTTGGCTTTGAATTTGGCGGACATAGGCTATGGGTTGGCGCTGTCATGGCACATTTAGGCAATGTTGATAGCATACCATAGCCGCAGGGGGAAATCTTCACGTCCGCGTCCCTTGCTTGGGTTGCATCAAACTGTCGCTGTCGCGCCACGCGATCGCCGCAGCGAGCGAATAATCAACTTTTCCATCTCGATAACGAGGAAAAACACGAAGCCGGCGAGGAAGAGCCATGGCCAGATCCGCAACGGTATGGCGGCCGTGTCGAACAGTGCCTGGAGCGGGGGCGCATAGGTGAACAGCAGTTGCAAAAGCACCACTACGCCGATGCCTAAGGGCAGGTACTTGTTGCCTGCGTGTGCCTTGAGCGACAGCGACGAGTCGAGCTTGAAGCGACTGTTGAGCAAATAGAATATTTGTCCGATGACCAGTGCATTCACCGCTGCGGCGCGGGCCAGCGGGTCGGGAGCGTTGATCGACTTCATCCAGAAAAAGGCCCACAGCGTCAGCGCGAGCAGCCCCAGGCCGACGAAGATGACGCGCCATACGCCGAAGCCATCCAAGATGCCACGCTCGGTTGCGCGTGGCGCTCGCTGCATGACATCCAGTTCGTGCGGTTCGAACGATATTACCAGCCCGAGCGCAACCGAGGTCACCATGTTGACCCAGAGAATCTGCGGCGCTGTGATCGGCGCAACAAAACCGACCACGATGGCCGTCAGGATGACGAGCGCCTGGGCGGCGTTGGTCGGCAACATGAACAGCATCGCCTTTTCAATATTGTTGTAGACCGTGCGCCCTTCCTTGACGGCCGCCGTGATCGAGGCGAAGTTGTCGTCGGCGAGCACCATCTCCGCCGCTTCCTTGGTGACTTCGGTGCCCTTGATCCCCATGGCAACCCCGATGTCGGCTTTCTTCAGCGAGGGCGCATCGTTAACCCCGTCGCCCGTCATCGCCACAATTTGCCCGTTCGCCTGGATTGCCTTCACCAGCCGCAGTTTGTGTTCGGGGCTGGCACGGGCAAAGACATCAACATCGCGGACACGTTCCTGCAAGCTGGCAGTGTCCATTTCCTCGATCTCGGCACCCGTGATCGCCGTCTTTCCGTCGCCGATGCCCAGCATCTTGGCGATTGCCGCTGCGGTGATGCGGTGATCGCCGGTAATCATCGTCACCCGGATGCCGCCTGCATGACACTCTTTGACGGCTTCGATTGCCTCTTTGCGTGGAGGGTCAAGCAGCCCGATCAGGCCGATGAGAATGAGGTTTTTCGGCAAGTCTTCAGGGCGGAGCGTACCTGCGCTGACATCCGGGACTTCAAGCCAGGCCATTCCCAGAACGCGTTCGCCCTGTGACGCGAGCTTGTCTGCGGCTTGCAGAAAATAGTTGCGGTCCAGCGGCTCCGCTGCTTCTCCGTCAATCGCCTGCCGGTCGCAATGTTCGAGGATGACCTCCGGCGCGCCTTTGACGAAGATCACCTGCTTGCCGCTCGCATCCTGGTGCAACGTGGCCATGAACTTATGTTCCGACTCGAAGGGGATCGAGTCGATTCGGGGATAGGCATCTTGCTCGGCCTTGCGTTCGAGGCCGAGCTTGTTCCCATAAGGATAAAGCGCCCCTTCGGTAGGGTCGCCCTGCACCTTCCAAGTGCCTTCCTCCTCAAGTATTTCGGCATCGTTGCAGAGCATTGAAACGCGGCCCATGAGCTTGAGCACCGGGTCTTCGCCTGGCTTTACGGGCTTGCCGTCCTGCAGGACTTCGCCCTTGGGTGCGTAGCCATTGCCCGTCACTGTGTAATCCGATTGCGCGGTGACCGCCGACATCACCATCATTTCCATGAGCGTCAGAGTGCCGGTCTTGTCGGAGCAGATTCTTGACACCGAGCCTAGGGTTTCCACCGCCGGGAGCCGCCGGATGATGGCGTTGCGCGAGGCCATGCGCTGCACGCCGATTGCCAGTGTAACGGTGATGAGCGCAGGCAAACCTTCCGGGATGACGGATACCGCGATGCTGATGACGGCTTGGAAGATGTCTATGAATTCCATGCCCCGCAACCATCTGCCGTAGGCAAACAGCAGAACGCAGGTAACCCCGATCACGGCGGTAAGGGTATAGCCAAATTTCTTAATCTGACGCAACAACGGCGTTTCAAGGGGGCTGACCGAGGCCATCATCTGGTTGATGCGACCCAATTCGGTATTCGCGCCGGTTGCAACCACGACCCCGGTACCGCGCCCGGACGAGACGAGTGTGCCGGAGAATGCCATGCATTCCCGATCCCCTATCGTGGCTTTTCCGCTCACGGCGGCGGTGGTCTTGTCGATTGGCACCGACTCGCCCGTCAGCGGCGCTTCCTCGGTCCGCAGGTTCTTGACCTCGATGAGCCTAAGGTCGGCAGGAATCTTGTCACCCGACTCAAGCAGCACGATGTCGCCGGGCACTAACTCTTCAGCAGGGATCACGCGGGTGATGCCGCCACGCACGGTTCTGGCCTCGGCGGAGAGCATGTTGCGGATCGAGTCGAGGGCTTTCTCGGCCTTGCCTTCCTGAAGGAACCCGAGCAGCGCGTTGATGACGACGACTCCCAGGATGATCCCGGCATCCAGCCACAGACCGACCATCATCTTGACGAAGCCGGCACCCAGCAAAACATAGACCAGTATGTTGTTGAACTGGAGCAGGAACCGCATCAATTGGCTTTGCTTCTTCCCTTCCGGTAGGCGATTAGGGCCGAACTCCTGCAAGCGCCGCGTGGCAGCTTCGGTCCCCAGGCCATCTTTGGGACTGGTCTCCAAGCGCTTCACCACCGCATCCGCAGCCAACGCGTACCAAACGACAGCATCGCCCCCCGTCTTTACGCCTACTGCCTTATTCATCTGAACAATACCTCTTTTGGTGACATGAATACCTTAAGGGTTATGAAAGCGCTTTGGCTTTGAGTTTGGCGAATTCTTCTTGGTTGATCGTGCCTGCGTCTAACAGCGCCTTGGCATCGGCAATCTGCTCCGCAGGAGATTTTCCCGCCACATGCCTGATGTAGGCATCGGTGTCGGACTTGGTACGCTGAATTGATGCCCGCTGCCGTTCAGCCATGCCTCTCCCGCGGAAAAGGACATAGGCAAGTGCTGTCAAGAACGGTACGAAGAAGAGACCAACGAGCCAGAGGACTTTGCTGCCCCCGCCAAGATCGGCATCTCGAAAGAGGTCGATGACTACTTGAAACAGGACGATGAGATACGCCACAAACAAGAAGGACGAGGCGATCAAATAGATAATATCCCAGAAATTGCTCATTACATGTTTCCTTAAGTTAAACAGCGCCCAGAGACGCCGGTGTTGGTGGGATTGTAAGCGTTCACGCCCCCCTGCCTTTTCCTGGGAGCGCGACCATCTTGGCCGCCCTCAGCGGACGAGATGCCCACGCTCCCAGGGGGAGTGAACGCTTACGTGGGATTCAATATGATTGCTAATAAAAACCTTGGATCAATGTGGATTACAATGGTTTCACGGGGCATTATCGGGCAATCGGGATAATTTGCTAGCGATAAGTGTATTCGCTTCCTATGCCCCATTCAAGAGTTTCAGATCGACCCATGACATAACGGTCAAAAATCAAACTCGAAGCGGGTTTGAAAAATATTCAAATCCCCTGGTTGAGGCCCGCCGCTGGCATGGGCAAATACATAATTGAAGCGGATTTTTGAATTGGAATGTAAATACCAGTTCACGCCGACGGTCACCGACTGCAACACCCCTCCATTGATCGGCTTGCTGTCCATGTTAAGGTAGGAAAACCTCACAGCAGTTTCCAATGCGCCCATGCCTTCTTCCGCGAAAGAAAAACTCCGTTTCGGTTGGAGTCGCCCGAATACCCCCCTGCTGGTGTCGTAGAAACGGCTTTCCCCCGTCCAAAAATAACTGCCGTACAGATAATAGCCATAAAAACTGTGATCCGTTTCACCTGTTACGAAATTTCCGAGAAGCTCCCCCTGCGCGGACCACGGGCCATCCACCCAGGCCGCTTCAACGCCGAAACTCTCCATGTTCTGCGCATGAATGTCACCCGTGTCCGCCAGAAACGGCGCGGCATGGCTTTCAGGACGGCTGCGGTAGCGGATCGAGGCGTTTCCCGAATGCAGGTAGTTCAAATCCAACCCCAAGTGGAGCAGGTTCGTTGCACCTGAGTTTTCTGGCGCAGCCGTGTATATCGGCAGCCAGGTCAAACGACCGATGATCCGAGTGAAGTCTGGAGTGGCATCACCGACATCGGTGCCGAGGCTCTGGGCGAATTGCCCCAATGACCAAGTGGCACGTTCATTGAAAATGGGTCGACGGAACTGCCAACCACTACTGATCCTGGGGGCCAGCCCCTGAATGGGTGTCGCCCATTCCATGAAGGTGGCATCCCGGCTACTTCCAGAGGCTTCAAGGCTCATGGCCGGTATGAATGAACCGACCCTGAGGTTGCCGACATAGGGAATGCGCCTGAATTCCAAGAAGACATCATCCAAGACGAAATGATAGTTGTCAACCGCCATCACGTTAATGCTGTACGAAAAAGGCACCAAGAAAATCGCATCGCCCGTGGTATAAAAACGCCAGCGGCGCAGTTCTACAATGTTGGCGGTCGGCTCCATGCCGTTGCCATTCACAAAAAACGCGGCATCGAGATCAACGCGGCCCCCGATTTTTCCCGACAGTTTAACTCGATCGGTAAATAGGGAGGGGAAAGAGGGCGTTTCCTCGTCGTCCGTAAACGCCCTCCCCCCCCTCGGACGGCTGCCGTAAAAGGTGTAGTGCAGTCCGTCCCACCCTTGCCATTCCAAGTTCCAGTGAGATGGCACTTTTTCCGGGGCAGGTGTCTTTGGTGCCACTGGTGTAATGACCGTCTTCTGCTTTAGTTTCGACGGCGTGAAGCTATCGGAGTGTCCGACGGGACGACTTGGAGCGGGTAAATCCGTTTCGTCAACAGGCATGGCGACCAGCCTTGCGGAAAACTGTAAACCCATGCCCCCAATGGCGATGAAGATCAATTTACGCAATATGACAGGGGCTATCGGCATAATGTTCACAGTGTGTATCGAAGGGGCCCATGCACCCAAGCAGGACACGCCTCGATTCACCGACGATGTCAATGAATTTGCAACGGAATTAACTTAATCCAAACTCCCTTATGGTTTTTCTTTTCCTGAAGTCCAATCGGACAAGCGGTTTGCCGCAGTCTCGGACCAGAAGTCCATGGCGTTCTGCACGTCGCCCCACCCCCACTGGAAACCGGCGATGACCGACCCGGACCCCAAGCGCTTATCCACGATATTTACAATACGCATTGATGAGTGTTTCATGGTGATATCCTTGTTGAGGTTGATGAATATAGGTAACTTAGGTTAAGATTAACGGCTATCAGCTTAAGGCGGGACAGGCGCAAAGCTTAACCGTTCGCCCTGAGCTGCGAGCCTGTCGAGCAGTCGAAGGGTGGACGGTTAAGCCCGACCCTTCGACTGCTCGACAGGCTCGCAGCTCAGGACTCACCACGAACGGCCTTGAACTGTCCCGCCTTAAGTTGGTAGCCAGATTAACGATTTAAACAACCCCTCCTCGGGACTGCCCTCATCTTTTCGCTAATCAATTATATTGCATTCTGAAGGATTTCGTATGAGAATCAAAAAAACATTCGCCCCAGCCCTTGCCTTCGCGTTGTTGGGTGCGGCCGCCGGTACCGCCGTTGCTGCGGTTGGCGGCGGCGTCCTAACGGACCCTGGCGCACTGGAAGGCAAGCACTTCCACCCGCTGGGCAAGATGCCGTCGAAGTTCACCATTGACCTGCGCAACGGCATCAAGGCAACGCTGCCCTTCGAGGACAAGCGGGACTTCGACGAGGCAGGGAAGGGCTTCATCGCCGCGCCGCCGTACAAACAGATCATGGCTGATGCCGGTCACGTCGCCTGGGACATGGCCAGCTATGAGTTCCTGTTGAAAGGCAAGGATTTCGAGAGCATTCATCCCTCGCTGCAACGGCAGGCCGTCCTTAACATGGCCTATGGTCTCTATGAAGTGCTGCCCGGCAAAATCTACCAAGTGCGAGGTTTCGACTTGGCTAACATCAGCTTCATCAAGGGCGACACCGGCTGGATCATTTTCGATCCGTTGACCACCAAGGAAACCGCCCGTGCGGCGCTGGCATTCATCAACGAAAAGCTTGGGCCACGTCCGGTCGTGGGCGTCGTCTACTCCCACTCCCATGTGGATCACTTCGGCGGTGTGCGCGGGGTGGTTGAGGAAGCCGACGTGCGTAGCGGCAAGGTCAAGGTGATCGCACCAGTAGGCTTTTTAGAGGCTGCGATATCCGAGAACGTGTTTACCGGCAATGCCATGTCGCGGCGCACCCAATACCAGTACGCCGTGTTGCTGGCACGCAGCCCTTTCGGCCATGTGGACCAGTCGATTGGCAAGAACGTAGCGAACGGCAATGTCGGGCTGATTCCGCCGAACCTCATCATCACCAAGGATTTCGAGGAGCTGACGCTTGACGGCGTGAAGATGGTGTTCCAGAACACGCCGGACACCGAGGCACCGGTCGAGATGAACACCTACTTCCCGCAGTTCAAAGCCTTCTGGGCAGCGGAGAACATCACCGGCACGATTCACAACATCTACACGCTGCGCGGCGCCCCGGTGCGCAACGCCTTGAACTGGTCGAAGCAGATCAACAACGCGTTGTACAAGTTCGGTCAGGAAGCCGAAGTGATGTTCGCGTCGCACAGTTGGCCGCGTTGGGGCAACGAACGTATCCAGGAAGTGATGCGCACACAGCGCGACACTTACGCCAACCTCAACAACCAGACCTTGCACTACGCCAATCAGGGCGTAACCATCAACCAGATTCATAACGTCTATCAACTACCGCCAAGCCTGTGGAAGCAATGGCCCGCGCACAGCTACCACGGCTCCAGCGAACACAACAGCCGGGGTGTCATCAACCGCTTCCTAGGCTACTGGGACGGCAACCCGGCCACGCTGATTCCGCTCTCGCCAGAAGATTCCGCGCCGCTGTACGTTGAGATGATGGGTGGCCCGGTCAAGATCATGGCCAAGGGCAAGAAGCTCTACGACCAGGGCAAGTACCTTGAGGCATCGGAGATTCTGAACCGGCTGGTCTATGCCCAGCCCAAAAACCAGGCGGCCAAGAACCTGCTGGCGGATGTTTTCGAGCAGATCGGCTACCAGAAGGAAAGCCCGAGCCTGCGCAATAGCTTCCTCCAAGGGGCGTATGAACTGCGCACGGGTCTGCCGGGCGGCGTGCCGGTCAACTCGTCCGGGCCGGATGTGGTTAGGGCGATGTCGACTGAGAACTGGCTCGACTTCCTCGGCATTAGCGTGGACCCCAAGAAGGCAGAGGGCATGGCGTTCGTCATCAACTTGGCGACCCCCGACAACGGCGAAAAGTATTTGGTGGAAATGAGCAACGCGACGCTGACCAACATCAAGGGCGTACAGGCGAAGAAACCGGACCTCACGATTACACTTAACCGCACCGAACTCGATCAAGTGATGATGGGCGTGAGTACGTTCGACGACCTGATCAAGGCAGGCAAGGCGAAATTCGAAGGCGACCGCAAACCCTATGAACAGCTCAAGGGCATTCTAGTCACTTTCACACCGAACTTCGAGATACTGCCGGGAACTGCGGCCGCGAAAACGGCGACCTCGCCGGATACGAACCCGCTCAAGGTGCCCGACTTGATGCCGGCGGACGCGGCTGGCGACTGACGCGCAACAGCGGAACCGCCTTGGAATGTTCCGGTCGGGGTTGGCAACCCTGACCGGAACCAGGACAACACTTCAATTTACAAAACGTGAGGGACAGGTATCGAGTACGGCTCAGTGAGCGTTTCCCACTGGTGCGGCGTAGGCATCAAGCACAAGTGTTTCAATATTGTCCCCGGTCAAAGCTTGCAAAAGCTCCACCAGCGCGTTGATCTCTGCTTCGCTTAAACCCAAGGGCTTGATGAGCGGGTCCAGATTCTCATTCGGCTCACCTCCCTTATTATAAAATTCCAGCACATCCTTTAAATTCGCAAGCACTCCGTTGTGCATGTAAGGCGCGGTGAGGGCGATATTGCGCAAGCTGGGTGTCTTGTATTTCCATCGGTCTGCCGGATTCTGAGTAATTTCGTACAAACCGAGGTCGTTCTGTTTTTCCTCCCCCACCGTGCCAATGGTGGTCGCGTCCATGTCGAAGCTGATGCCGGGCGCGACTTGCACAGGCTGTTTGGCCGGTTGTTTCTTCATGCTCTCCCGATAACCCAAGCCAGTGTTGTGCAATTGATTGTCGGTGAACAGGGCTTGCCGATCATTGATGACATGGCAGCGGGAGCAGCCGGCCTTCCCGGAGAACAACTCCAACCCATTTTTGGCTTGCTCACTCAAAACTCCCGGTTGTTTGCCGTAATGCCAACGATCAAAAGGCGAATTGGCGGAGATTAGCGTCCGCTCGTAACTGGCGATGGCTTGCCCTACGGTTTCCATGGACGGGCCGCGATGGAAGGCTTTTTCAAACAAGCCCCGGTAATCGGATAACGCTTTGAGCTTGTCGGTCACGAAGCCGATGGAAGGGTTAGCCATTTCGTTGTGCGCCAAAAACGGCCCCCACACTTGGTTCTCCAAGGTACTTTCCCGTCCATCATGAAACAGCCGCTCAGCATAGGCCACGTTGTATAGCGTTGGCGAATTGCGCCGCACCGTGCGGCCTTCCACACCCACCGCTGTCGCCTGTTCCTGGCTGGTGTAGCCCTGTTCCGGTATATGGCACATGGCGCAGGAAAAGGTATTATTCAAGGACAGTCGCCGGTCAAAGAATAGCTTGCGGCCCAGTTCAATCTTCTCCCGACTTAAAGGATTGTCTTTGGGCGTAGGCACTTTTGGCAGTCCTAAAGGTGGGTTTTGGGCGAGTTTGAGCAAATCGGCAGGCTTGCCTTTGCGCTGTGCCAAGGCCACAGAATGGGTTTGGTATTGCTTGGATTCATAGCCGGACTTGTCATCACCGGGGCGCAGCAAATTCGCTTTTGTGACATCGCTGGGTTGCGTGGGTTTTTTAGCCGTTTCGCCTGTTTCCTTGAGCAAGGTTTCGATATCCGCAACCACCGTATCAGGATGCAGCACAGATACCGTGTAAGTATTGCGGATTTGCTTGTGCTGGTCGATTAAAAAGACCCGTAGCAAATGGGAGTATTTACCCGTGGGCTGGCCCTTTTCGTCGAATTCCTTCTCCACTGACTGGCCGTAAGCCTTGAGGATGGGCTGGATGTCCGCCTCCGAGGCGGTGGTGAGAAAAAGCCATTCCACCCCGGCATCTTGGAAAGCCTGGCCGTAATGGGCCATGGCCTGCGGCGTGTCATGCTCGGGGTTGAAGCTCAAGGTTATCAAACGAAGCTTCCCGGCCAGTTCTGGCGAGGTTTTCAGCTTGGCTTTGATTTTTTGCAAAACCGAGGTTGCTAGCGGACAACCATTGGCATCGTCGCAAGTGGCATAAATGAAACTCAGCAAAACCAGCTTGTCACCATACAGGTCATGTAATTTTCTCGTTTTTCCATCCACATCCAATACTTTGCCATCGGCGGCGGAACCCATTTCTGGTAGTTGATAACTGCCGGGCTTGGGGGCGGGGAAAGGCAGGGGGGAATAGCCCGGAGCCAAATCCCTTGGCTGTGGGGCCGCTTCTTCTGCATTGACTGATACCCAGACGAGAAAGCTGATTAGAAAAAAAGTTACAAGGTTCATGGGTTTTTAATTCTTTTACGTTGAGCCTTTGCGTGAGGCAGTTTTTGGTAATAGTTCACAGAATATATATGCGGTTTATATTAACCTGCTTTTCAAACCGCTTAAGTTTTTATGTCGTTTTAGTCAAAAGCAGTTAAAAAAAGAGGTTTGTGTCCAACCGCCAAGGTTGGCAGCTTCGCAACTTTCTTTAAAATGGGGAATCATCATGAACATCAAGATTAAAAATTCAGTCGTTGCATTCGGAGGGTTGGCGGTGGTGTTGTTGAGCGGCAATGTGTTGGCAGGCACCAACACAATGACGGGCTATTACGCTGATACGTCAAGCCAGCCCGCCACTATCCAGCCGGGGTCATCGGGTGATCCAGGGGCAGAGGTCGCAATCATCGAGAAGACGGTCAATGCCGGCTCTTACTTGATCACTGCACAGGTCTTTGGCTATTCCTACGCGCCCAACAGCGGGGCCGTTTGTTATTTCACGGAAAACGGGGCCGAGTCTGGTTGGCGGACTCTGAACACCTCTTCCGACTGGAGCGCCCTTAAAACCGCGAATATATTGATGCTCGGTAAGTACACCTCAACTCAAGATGGCACCAAAGTCACTGTCTCCTGCATCAGAGGGTACTCCTTTACCGGAGGGGCGCAAATTTACGGAACAATGACGCTCGTCCCGGTCCAAAATCTGGAGTAGGGCGCAATAGCGTACTCGCGTATTGTGCCGTATGTGGATGATCTGCCCATTCGGCGCAATACGTTTTACACCTATTGCGCTCGTATCTACCTCTATAAATCGTTTCTTTAATTCCAACCTTTACTTTCAAGAATCCGTACAAAGTGTTTTCCATGATTGGCACAGACACGGCGTCCTTCCCTCAAGCCAGCGCCTGGACGGCGGCAAGGTCGATTTCCTCGCAACGCACCAAATGCTCCAACGCATCTTCCAGCAACACCCGTGCTTTTGCCGTCTCGCGGTGCAAGTGGGCGTGCAAGGCAGCGTCGGCCTCGTTGCGGTTTTCGCAGTCCGCGCTATAGGCTTCAAAGGCATTGAGGCGGAATAGCAAATCGGCGAGGTGTTGCGGGCATTCGCAGCGTATGCTGGTGGGCAACCGGGTCACGGCAGAGAGGGTCGCGTCATCGAAGCGGCGCGGCGGGAGGGCTTCCCCGGCTGTCGGCAGGGCCAGTGGCCGGGGGAGGGTAGCCCGGCCGTCAATGCGGCAAGCCTGGGCCAAGGCTTCGGCGGTGACCGGTGACCTCAGGGTGGGGATGCCGTCTTGGCGCAAGCGCTCCAGCAAGGCGCTCATGCCGAAGCTGTAAACCACCACCGTGCGTTTGGCCCCTGATTGCATGGCTAGCCCTTGAAGTTGGGCAACCCGGTCGGCTTGCAGTGCGGGCATTTCCAAGACCAACACATCGGGCTTTAGACCGATGGCGTCTTTTTCGAAATCGGCATAGGACACATGGCTGCCGGTGATTTCGATATCGTCCCATTCGTTCTTCCAATACCCCACCAAAAACGGCAGGGCGTTGCCTTGCACCAAAACGCGCAGGCGGCGGCCATCAGCCGACACAGGCTGTGGCCTGTCCTGATGGACTTGCAGCCGCTCCCGCAAAGCTTCCTCGCTCAGAGCGGCGACGGCACTGATGGCGTGCCCTAGGTCCACCAACTGCTTGATCAGGCTTAGCCGGGTCAGGTCCGAGCGTGAATACTGGCGCTTTTTGTCTTCCGTGCGCATGGGCGTCACCATGTGGTAGCGGCGCTCCCATATGCGCAAGGTGTCCAGCGGTATCCCGGTCAAGCGGGAGACGGCACCGATGCCGAAGCTGAGTTCTGGTTCTGGGATGGCAGTCATGGTTGAAATCTTCCATTAAAATATTGAACTTTTGTACATTATATGACCTAAACAAATAGTTGACAAACATTTTTTTAGGTCTACAATTTTAATCAAGCAAAGTCTGGGCATAGAGTCTGGGCTTGGTAACTTTCCGAAAACACATCAAATGGAGGATAGGGCAATGTTGAATCTCGACGCGGACATCTTTCTTGTGGCCGACCATCTGGGTCAATTGGCTATGCGGCCGTCAGCGACCTCCGGCACCGGCGACCTGCTGGCCTTGGTCTTCCTGGCTTTCCTGGGGCTATGCCTGGTGCTTGAACGGCGCAGCCCGTTCCTGCGCCCAAGTCTCAAGCTCTTGAAAAATTCTTATTTCACGAACTTCTGCACGTTCCTGTTCAACGATGTCAACCTGTCGCTGCTGTCCATCCCCTCGCTGTATTTCATCGCCCAGCAGTTTTCCGGCAAGGGCTTGTTAAGCAGCTTGGAAGACGGCCCGGCCAAATACCTCCTCAGCTTCCTCCTGCTGGACCTTGCCTTGTACGCCTGGCATTACGCCACCCACCATGTTGACGCACTTTGGGCCGTCCACAAGGTGCACCACAGCGACAAGGCATTTAATGTCTCCACCGGCCTGCGCTTCCACTTGGGCGAGCTGATCCTGGAGGCACTGGTGAGGGTGGCCTTCATCGGCGTGGTGGGCGTGGATGCCGAGGCCGTGCTGGTGAACCAGGCGGTCATCAGCTTGTTCGTGTTATTCCACCACACCAATGTCAGCTTTTCTGGTGAACGGCTTTTGTCCATGGTGTTCATTGTACCCCGTCTGCATCGCTTGCATCATTCCGTGCTACGGGAGGAACATGACAGCAATTACGGCGCGGTGTTTTCCATCTGGGACCGCCTGTTCGCGACCTTGAAGCAACAAGAACCCAAAGCCATAGGCTTGCAGGGTGTGGACGAGCAAGGCCTGCTAGACTTGGTGAAATACGGTTTCACCACCCGCATCCAATTCAAGCGAAACCCGCAGCTTGCCGCAGCCCGCAAGCGCGCCTAATTTTAGTTTGACCCACATTATTCAAGGATACGCCATGGCTTACCTACCTTTTTATTTTCCGGCTACAACACCCCCCAAAGTGGTCATAGTGGGGGGCGGTTATGCAGGTATGGCGGCTCTGGTCACTTTTTTTCGGCACTGCCCTTCCGCCGAAGTGACCCTCATAGACCCCCGCAGCGACCACTTTAAAATTACCCATTTGCACGAGCGGTTCCGGGATCCAACGACAAGGATCAAGATACCCTTCGAGGTCCTCGCGAGGCGCTTTGGATTCAGGCACGTGTGCGCGACGGTGGATTTTGATGGGGAAACCTTGCGCCAGTGGCAAATTGACCGGCATCTGACGATTGATGGGCAACGATTGCCATTTGACTATCTTCTACTGGCGACGGGCAACAAAATCGACAAGATTTCGTCCTCTGACAGGGTCGTCGATCTTGACCTATTGTCCGGTGAGGCTTTCCATACGGTAATTGGGCGTTTATCGGCATTGGAAGACGGGCGGGTTCCGATAACCGTGGTGGGGGGTGGTCCGACCGGCATTCAATTCCTGTTCGAGATCGCCCACTGGCTAGCTGTGGGGAAAAAACCTAACCCCCTCCGCCTGATTGAGGCGTCAGACAATGTGTTGACGCAATTCAGACCTGGGCTGGGTAAATATGTCCGGTCGAACATGGCCAGTCTTGGGGTTGAGTTTTTGCCCAACACCCTCTTTCAGGGGCAAGAAGGCGAAGACCTGCGGGTCGAAACTAAGCAGTCCGGCGGACAAACACGACTTACCTCCGGCCTGACGTTTTGCTTTGTGGGCAAACAGTCATCACTGGCCTTGGGAACCAACCCCCTTGGCCAGGTGGTGGTGGGACGGACCCTTTTGTCACATATCTTTGCTGCGGGCGATTGTTCAAGCTACCGCTCGTTTGGATCGAACTCCAAAACGGCACAGTCCGCTGTCCGCAAGGGTAAGCTGTGTGCCCGGAATATTTTGCGCCACTCAAGCAGGCTGAAGCTCCTGGAACCTTACCTGCATCAGGATTTGGGCTATGTCCTCAGCCTAGGTCCCCGTGATGCCATTGGCTGGATAGGATTGCAGGCCAACGTAGTCGGTGGCGCACCCGCCGTGGCGGTGAAGGAGCTGGTCGAAGCGCAGCATGAATTGCTTCTGGCCGGAATCGACACCTATTTAATTTGACCATCCTGCACGTTGGAAACCGGAGGCTGCAACATGTTTAATTTAGGATCAAAAGATCCTGTCGCGGGCAAGGCAAGCATCATGATCGACTGTCCCAGCGAAGAGGTGTTCAAGTATATTGCTGTGGATTTTTTTCAAAACTACCCCAAATGGTCGCCGGAAGTGATCAAGCTTGAAGCGCTTACCGAGGGCTCCGTGCAACTGGGAACCTTGGCCAGGCAAGTCCGTATGGACCAAGGCCATCGCTCGGAATCAAAGTTTCGCGTGACCATTTACGAATCCAACAAACGCTTATGCTTTTCCGGCGTTTCCAATCCTTATCGATGCACTTACGAATTACAAGAACTAAACAATGGAAAAAAGGCTATGTTGAATTTTACTTTCGAACTTCTCGAACTCCAAATGTTCATGCGCCCCTTCGAGAAGCTGATACGCATTGTGGTTCAGGATGGAGCCGAGCGCACGGTGCGAAACCTGAAGCGTCTGACTGAAGCCAATATCGCCGCAAAAGCCCAACTACTTCAACAATAAATCGTCAACAGGAGAAAACAGATGACTTTCGTGGTGGAAAAAGACCCTGGGTTAATCCCGCAAATACTTTCCAAAATATTGGATTCCTCGGTGAATGGAATCACCTTAGCCGATCCCGACCAAGAAGACATGCCCATTGTGTATGCGAACAAGTCTTTCGAAACTATGACCGGGTATTCCCAAGAAGATATCATCGGCCATAACTGCCGCTTCCTTCAAGGCAAAGATCGGGAGCAGGAGGGCCGCTTCCAATTACGGAAGGCCATTGACAGTTGCCAGCCAATTGAGGTGACCTTGCGTAACTACAAAAAAAACGGGGAGCCTTTCTACAATCATCTGGCGCTCACACCGCTTTTCGACGGCAATGGCAACCTCATGTATTACCTGGGCGTACAGTATGATGTGACCCGGCAGGTCAAGGCGGAAGAGGAAATCAAGCGCCTCAGTGAAGCTTTGGAAGAAATGACCGTCAGGGCGGCAAAGCCTTAACCACTGCATCGCCCCCCCCAACAGGAATCATTCGAATGACTCAAATCAACACGGGCGCCTGTGTGGCCTACACGCCGAAACAAATGTATGACCTGGTCAATGATGCGGCTGCCTATCCGCGCTATTTGCCCCTATGCAGCGAGGTGGCAATTTGTTCACAGGGCGAAGACCGCTTGACGGCGAAGATTACCTTGGCCAAAGGCAAGATCAAGCTTGATTTCACGACTGCCAACGTGATGGAGGATGGCAAGCGCATCGACATGGATTTGGTGGATGGCCCCTTCAAATATCTGCATGCCACTTGGTTGTTTAGTCCAACAAGTGATGGGGGCGCCGAGGTATCCTTCAAGCTGGATTTTGAGTTTTCCAATCCCCTGTTGCGCGTGGCGTTCGGCAGCTTCTTCAAAGGAATAGTGGAGTCGATGGTGGGGGCCTTTTGCGAACAGGCAGCACTTCGATATGGGGACCCACATGGATCAGGAGTCGCCGCACACAAAGCTAACACTTAAGATTTGCCGGGGACAGACATTTTAGTGTAACCCTCGTTTGAACCACGCCTATATTGGCCGCATTTTTTAGGGAAATGCGCGAAAAAGAATTCAGACGCAGTCGCAGAAGGGGCAATGCGCCCCCGCATGGCTAGGGAATGCGAATAGGGAAGACTAAGTTAATACCCGGCGACGGAACCGGGGGATAGTAAACCTGCGGTGGCGGATATCCATATGCGTTATGGGGCGGGGGCCGGCCATTATAATAAGGCTGTTGATAGCCGTGCCATTCACCGTGATGGCCATGCCCGTTACCGTTGTAATATCCACCGTTGCCCCTGCCATTGTTCCAGTTCCCTTGGTGATTATCGTGGTTATCGGCAAGGGCCGGCACCATTGCCATGGCAATGATCACCGAGGCGAAGGCGAGCGCCAGCATGGGACGGCTGATTATCGGCTTGTAATACCTAGTCTGTGTTGTTAGAGTTTTCATTGTTACTTGCCTTTCTTGGAATACGTGAAGCCATCGCCTGCCGCAAATCAATGGTTGCTGTTTTTGCCGTGGTGGTGGTGGCGGTGGCCAAAGCGGAATGCTTCATCCGCTTCCTTCTTCTGCGCATCCGACATGCTATCGTAGAGAACCTCAAAGACGGGGATTAATTTGTTGATGCCGTCCACATGGGCCGCGGCGATCTCGCCATAGGATTTCATGTCTTCGACCGCCGTCATGGTTTTTGTATGTTCCGAGCGCATCTTGCTGAGTGCGTCTAGCGTCTTGGTATTGTCGCGCATTACCTCGGCGACCTTACCCCATTGGCTTTCCTGGGTCGGCGTTATGTCGATTAGGGTGTGCAATTGAGTGATGCGCGCCTCGACGCGATCCTCGGCGGAAGGTTTGGCCGCAACTGCCTGGGCTGAAGCGAACGTGAGGGTGGCGAGGAGCGCCGTCGCTGCTACCGTGCGAAGTGCCGCATCAGCGAATAAATGGCTATTTTTTTTCATATTTGGTCTCCACAGAATTCAATCTTACGCACCCGACCCATCGTCGGACGCATTGATTGTTGTGGCTATAACCTACTTGATTCTCCCCTGTGCGTCTGTTCGACAACGCACATAAGGTAAGTAAAGGGACAAAATCCCTCAATCGACGGCCAATTGATCTATATGGGGCTTATGGGGGCTGCCAGTATTTAACTCAGGTTTAAACCGATATAATGAATACAGTAGGCGGTTCTATGCCAAGTTGGGGTCTCACAAAATTGGCGAAGGTATGTAAATAAGGGGAAGCATAATGACCGATGAAACAACAAACCCGTCAACCGGCTATTCGCGCATCGCCATCGTGACAGGCGCATCTTCCGGCATTGGAGAAGCGACCGCAAGAAAATTCATTGCCAATGGCTTTGGCGTAGTTGGCAACGCCCGCAACGCTGAAAAACTGAGTACGCTTGAAAAAGAGTTGGGGCAGGCATTTTGCGGTCTGCCGGGTGATGCATCCGATTGCGCGATATTGGATCAACTGTTTGCTGCGGCTATCGAACGCTTCGGGAAGCCAGCCGACATCGTGGTGGCGAATGCGGGCCGGGGGCTGGGCGGGTCAGTAAAGGATGCCGACTTGTCCAAGTTTGAAGAGATACTCAAGCTCAATGTGACAGGCACTTTGGACTTGCTGCAAAAAGCCGCCCGGAACATGGCGGACGGACAGCAACTCAATTTTCCAAAACGGGCGGCGGATATCGTAATCGTCGGGTCGGTGGTGGGCAGGCACATCTCGCCGTTCAGCGCGGTTTACGGCGCAACCAAGTTCGCCGTCCACGCGCTGGCCGAAGGATTGCGCCGCGAACTGGGTCCGAAGGGCATTCGCGTGTCGCTGGTCGAACCTGGGCTTGTGGTCAGCGGGTTTCAGGAAGCGGCGGGCTACAGTGATGACCTGGTGCAGAACTTCCACGATAAATTCGGCCCTTTGCTGCACGGGGATGATGTGGCCAATGCCATCCACTTCATCGTTGCGCAACCGCCGCATGTCCATATCAGCGACATCGTGGTTCGCCCAACGCGGCAAGACTATCCATGAAATGCGCATTGGCAAAGCAAGTCAAAGCAGTCATTTGACTCAAGCGAATACACTGGGGGCTAGAAAATCAATCGGGAAACGAAGAATGGCACGGAAACGGGCGGAATTGAAGGAAAACAGCAAGAAAAACGGCAATGGCGCGAACATTGGCTTCGAGGCGCAGCTTTTCCTTGCCGCCGACAAATTGCGGGGCAACTTGGAACCCTCCGACTACAAGCATGTGGTCCTGGGTTTAATCTTCCTGAAATACATTTCCGATGCTTTTGAAGCCAAACACGCAGCCTTGTTGGCCGAAGACCCGCTGGTTGCGGAGGATGCAGACGAATACCTTGCCGAGAATGTTTTCTGGGTTCCGAAGGAAGCCCGCTGGTCACACCTGCAAGCCAACGCCAAACAACCCACCATCGACAAACTCATCGACGATGCGATGATTGCCATTGAGGCGAACAACACCAGTCTAAAAGGTGTACTGCCCAAAGACTATAACCGGCCTGCCTTGAATAAGGTCATGCTGGGCGAGTTGATTGACTTGGCAAGCGGCATCGCCATGCATGAACAGAGAAGCAAGGCGAGGGATATTCTCGGGCGCGTCTATGAATATTTCCTAGGCGGCTTTGCCGGGTCCGAAGGCAAGCGCGGTGGTGAGTTCTATACTCCCCGTTCGGTTGTGCGCGTGTTGGTCGAAATGTTGGAGCCTTACCAAGGCCGCGTTTATGACCCGTGTTGTGGTTCCGGCGGTATGTTCGTGCAGTCGGAAAAATTTGTCGAAGAACACGGCGGACGCATCGGCGACATTGCCATTTACGGGCAGGAAAGCAATTACACGACTTGGCGGCTGGCCAAGATGAACTTGGCCGTGCGCGGCATCGACGCGGAAATCCGCTGGAACAACGACGGCAGCTTCCATAAGGACAAACTTAAAGACCTACGTTTTGATTACATCCTTGCCAATCCGCCGTTTAATATTTCCGATTGGGGCGGCGACCGCTTGCGCGAAGATGCCCGCTGGAAATACGGTGTCCCGCCGGTCGGCAATGCCAACTATGCTTGGCTGCAACATATCCTTTGGCATTTGTCCCAAAACGGAACGGCGGGCGTGGTACTTGCCAACGGTTCCATGTCTTCTTCTATTGCAATCGGCCCTTTTGGTTCACGGATGAAAGCCGATACTTATGTAAATACTGGCATTCCAGTAATACGTGGAACTAATATATCTGATAGCATAGCTTGGAAGGGCGAATGGGTTTATATATCAGAGGAAATGGCAGATTCAATGCCTAACTGTATCGTTAAATACGGTGATCTTGTTTTTCCTCATCGTGGTTCAATTGGAGAGGTTGCAATTATTCCAGATGATGCTTTGAGATATATGATCTCTACAAGTTTAATGAAAATTACGGTTGATGCAAAAAAAGCAAACTCTTTATTTTTGTATTACTATTTTCGTTCTTCATTAGGTCGCCAGGAAATATTGAAATATTCATCACAGGTTGGAACGCCAGGAATAGGACAACCGCTATCATCACTCAAACAGTTTCGTGTTCCATTGCCTCCGCTTCATGTACAAAAGGGGATTGCTGACATCATCGGGGTACTTGACGATCTATTTGACCGAAACAAAAAGACGAACGAGACACTCGAAGCCATGGCCCGGTTGTTCTTCAAGGATTGGTTTTTGGATTTTGGCCCCACCCGCGCCAAAGCCGAAGGCCGACTTGCCTATCTTGCACCTGATCTTTGGTCACTGTTTCCTGATGCGCTTGATGATGACGATAAGCCAATAGCATGGGAAACATCGACTATTGGACAAGAGGTTCGAGTTGTTGGAGGTACGACACCTAGCACCAAAGAACCCACTTATTGGAATGGTGAATTTTGCTGGGCTACCCCGAAAGACCTTTCTTCACTAAAAACCCCTGTCCTCCTTAGTACTGAAAGGCGAATAACGCAAGCCGGTATTTCACAAATCGGTTCAGGTTTATTGCCGATTGGAACAGTGCTTCTCTCATCCCGTGCCCCAATCGGTTATCTGGTAATCTCTCAGGTAGAAACGGCTGTCAATCAAGGCTTCATAGCTATGGTTTGTGAGGGAAGATTATCAAATGTTCTAGTCTGGCTTTGGACGCAAGCCAATATGGAAGTAATACTTCAGAAAGCGAATGGTTCTACATTTCAGGAGATCAGTAAAGCGAATTTCCGTCCTATCCCAGTGACCGTAGCTGATTCGCCGATCCACCGAGCATTTGATGAAATTGCTCAACCGATCTATAAGCAGATCGTCGCTAATGAACAGGAGTCGCGCACTCTTGCCCAAGCCCGCGACCTGCTCTTAGCAAAACTGCTATCCGGCGAAATCCGCTTACAAGAGGCTGAGAAGATAGTGGAGCAAGCCCTATGAAACCAAAAGTCTATGTGGAAACCTCGGTCATCAGTTATTTAGCCGCTCGTATAAGCCGTGATTTGATCGTTGCTGGACACCAGCAAATCACTCAAGAATGGTGGGATTCGCGCCATGAGTGGGAGTTATCCATTTCTGCCTTGGTGGTTTCGGAAGCCCGCACTGGCGATACCGATGCTGCCGCACGACGATTAGCGCTCATGGATGGCTTGCCATTGCTGAGTCTGAACGAAGCAGCAATAACCCTAGCCGAACGATTGCTTGCGGAGGCCGCACTTCCACAAAAAGCACGGGAAGATGCCTTGCATATCGCAATGGCCACCGTTCATGGAATTGATTACTTGCTGACGTGGAACTGTAAACATATTGCCAATGCGGTCAAACGCCCATTGATTGAAACCATTTGCGAGACATCCGGCTACCGCTCACCGATTATTTGTACACCCGAAGAACTGACAGGAGAAAGCACTCATGTGGACTGACCCCATTGTCGAAGAACTGCACCGTATCCGCGAAGCACACGCTGCCCGCTTCAATGACGATCTTTGGAAGATTGCCGAAGATTTGAGACAAATCGAAAAAAACTGGTCGGGGCCAAAAATCGCTGCACCGCCTAAACCACCTGTTGCTAAAACCTCCCGCGTTTCCAGCGATACAATTGGTGCTTGAAGAAAATCGAGGATTTTATTATGCAAGTGCAGCGTCAATTTATTGACTGATGTTACGCAAACGCGAAGGTCGTAGCCCGGATGGAGCCGCTTGCGGCGCAATCCGGGTTTGTGGGCTGGTTTCCCGGATTGCGCCGCAAGCGGCTCCATCCGGGCTACAATGCTGAGATTCAATGGTACGATGCATAACATCAGTTATTGAGGTCAAAAGCCGTCAACTGGTCATCGAATTGCCGGAGTCGTTCGTCAACCATCAAGTTGAAGTAATAACCTTAACCGTGGATGAAGAACCGCCCTTGTCCACCCCCCGCCGCCGCCGTCCCCATCCAGATAGTGCTGGAAAAGGCAAAACAATAGGCGATATAGTAAGCCCCATCGTGGACGAGAAGGACTGGGAATGTCCGACCCGGCGGAATATCAATACCAGCTATTCGGCTATTTCCTGCTGCTCGACAATACATGGGAAGCGCATCGGCAGGCGATAGGCTTTGACATCAATGTTTGAACTACTCACTGATGTTACGCAGTGCCGTTTGTTGGCTTGCAAACTGTTGTAGGGTGGCCTCAATGGGGCTTTCCACTTAGGTGATTTCCAATAATGAATCCACCAAAACCGAAATGAATTGTCCACGAAAATCACCAACAATTCCTCCACAAATCACCTTGCCAAGCTGGAGCTTGGCGTTCCTTCTGGGAGCGCCAAGCCCCAGCTTGGCCTTTGGATGGGATGTTCTTTATTGGATATCACCTTAAGCCAGGACAGACTTCAATTTCAATGGGTTACGCACGACCCGTTGGTGGGCTTTCCTAGGCATGGGAAGTTCCCCCATCGGTCCGACCAACCAGCCAAAAAGATCAGGGAACTATGTGCCAAACAGTCGCTCGGCAGCGGTCGTGCCGTCCTCGCGTCTTAACCCATGGTTGTGGATGACCGTCAAAGCCTTCAGGCGGCTTTCCGTAAGCGTCCAGCCCTCCCACCTGTCAAATTGCTGAACAAACCGGCATGGCCGAATAGCCTGGAACGGGCAGGTTTGGTCAGATTCGGCTTTCACGGATTGACGGATGGTCAATCTATTGATATATTTTTTATATCCATAACCGGGAAATTGCATCATGACCACCGCCGCCAAACCTGACCAACTGCTGTTCCGTTTCAGGCCCGCCGATTCGAGCAACGGCATTAGCCGTGCGACAGTTGCCCGGCTGGCCGAACAGTTGGGTTTTACGGAAACCCAAGTCATGCACTATGCCCTGAGGAAGCTGGCTTCGGAAGTGCTGCCCGCTTATGAAGCCGACGACGGCGAGTTGACCCCCGGGCAATTGACCGCGATCAAGCAAGCCGAACCGCAAGGCCGTGTTAAATCGGTCTCATCCAGCCTGTTCTGATGCCAACGCCTTGGTGGCCCTCGCCCGAAGCGGGTGAGATTGCCTGGTGTCATTTTCCGCAAGACCAGTTGCCGGAACCGGGGCCGAAGCCCAGGCCCGCCTTGGTGGTCAAGGTTTTTGACGACCATGCGCCTAGGTTTTATGTGTTGGTCGCTTATGGCACCAGCCAGAAGGCCAACCAGCTTCGGTCTGGCGAGTTTCTGATTTCCAACTTGGAAATGGCTGCCTATCGTTTGGCGGGCCTCAGCTACCCGACCAAATTCAGCTTTCATAACGTGGTGGAGCTACCATTCAATGACCAATGGTTCAAACCCCCGCCCCATGCCCCTTTCGGGCAAACCCCAAAATTGGGCGTATTGCACCCTAGTCTGATGCGGCGTGTCCAAGCCGCCTGGGAAGCCGCGCAGCCTTGACAGCCCTTGGATGACATGTAAGCGTTCACCCCCTGCCTTTTCCTTGGAGCGCGACCATCTTGGCCGCGATTTTGGCGGGCGGGACGCCCGCGCTCTCGGGGGGAGTGAACGGTTACAACGTGCTGGGGTGTCCTGTTCTAGATCAATAGAAATCGATACCATATGCAGCTTGTCGCCACCCTTGGCAAGCTTTTGCTGGACCTGGGACTCAGATGCGAGAGCATCGGACAGATGGCCGCACAGGAAGTAAAGATAAAGCTGACCATCACCGGACGCCCGTCGTCTAATTCCTTAGGCAACGAAACAATGGCCTCATCTTGGCGCACCAGTGTTGCTTCAGGGAGACTGTAGACTGCCTCTGAGCGCATGAAGCCGCCCCCTCCTGTGCCGCGAAGCACAGGCCCGCCGCTAGGGCGGCGCAAATGAACACGACGGCGAACCCGAGAAAGCAGGGGCGTGGGTTCGTCTGTCTAGGTGCTGAATTTTTCATGCGCGAGACTCTGTCAAGGAACAACCCAGCCCGATTCGGCGATCAACTTGCCGTCGTCACCAAAGTGAACGATATATGCGCCTTTGGAGGCAAAGCGCTGCCCAGGCCCTAAGCCCAAATGCGGATAAATTGTGGTGCTCCCGTGCAGGGTTGGCAGTGTATGCGGCTTCCCTAGCATTTCGCGGTCCCGCGCCTGTTGCTCAGACTTCATGCCTTCGGCTTTACTGAGCATACTCTCGGTTCTTTCCAAAAAATAATCGCGATAGAGGTTGTCCAGCATCCCCGCCACCGTGTCAGTCAGGAAATTGACCGCAAAGAAAGCCTCTGCTTGCAGCGGTTCGTCCACCACCGCCAGCCCCCGCATCGTGAGCCAAGAGTGGAAATTGGCTGTTTTTACCCAACCCCTCGATTATGCCGTGCTCAGAATAATCGAGGGGTTGGGTAAAAACAGCCGACAGTAAACCGAAATTTGTCGCAACGGGTATTTTATGTTTGTGTTAGCATGTTCAACCGCATGATGTTCCTTAATCCGCCTTGGGCTTGATCAAACAGGCATCCAAACGGCTGAAGCGTCTCGACGAGCTTAAAGCTGTGTGCTTTCCCCATGCTTAATTATGAAGGCTTCTCGGCCCCTTGCTTGTGGCTTGAAGTCTAGAATTTAGAAATGAGTTCTGCTAAACAAATAATAACAATGCCACATCACATTTTGTTGATACAAGAAACGGGGCTTGACCTGCCGCCAAGCAACGCGATATCCCTTGATGCCATAGACCAGCCCCGGCAAATCCTTGCCGCGCCGAAGCCGCAAGCATGGCACCGTGGCTGGGCGGATAGTCGCAAAGACGAAACCCTAGTAGGTCAATTTGAGCGGCAGGCAGAACAGACACCGTATAAGTTCGCTGTCATCCACGAAGACGAGAAACTGAACTACCACGATGTTAATCAGCGCGCCAACCGCCTAGCACATTATTTGCGGAGTTCTGGGGTTGGCCCGGAGACACTGGTCGGCATCGGCCTACCACGTTCGCTGGACTTGCTTGTCAGTATGCTGGCGGTGTTTAAGGCAGGAGGTGCTTATGTCCCGCTAGACCCTTGCTATCCGGCGGAACGCTTGCGGCACATGCTGGACGATGCCGGTGTCCGCTTGCTATTAACCCGCACAGGGCTGGTTGCCCATGCGGGGAAAACCGTTTGCCTGGATGCACAGGCAGACGAAATCAACACCCATCCAGCCGACAATCCCCTCAATGATACCCAGCCCAGCCATCTGGCTTATGTGATTTACACGTCAGGCTCCACCGGCAAGCCCAAGGGTGTCATGGTTGAGCAAGGCTCCCTTACTTCATTCGTACAGGCTATTGGCGAAGCCTACGCCATTTCTGCCGCAGACCGCGTCTTGCAGTTTGCATCCCCCAGCTTTGATGTGTCCATTGAAGAGATATTCCCGTGCTTATGCCGAGGCGGGACGCTGGTAATACGCAGCGAGGAAATGTTGGACACCGTCGCTAAATTTGTGCAGAAATCAAGGGAACTGGCACTTACGGTATGGGATTTGCCGACGGCCTATTGGCATCAGATTGTCAACGAATTGACGCGTGACCAGATCACCCTGCCGCCCAGCCTGCGTTTGGTGGTGATTGGCGGTGAGCAGGCCAACACCAATCAGGTGCGCCAGTGGCAAGAAAAGCTTGGTTTGCATCCGCAACTCATCAATGCCTACGGCCCCACTGAAACCACCGTGGAGGCAAGCGTTTACCCAGTCTCATCCTGGCTGGGCGAGAACAAGCAACTGCCAATCGGGCGTCCGTTAAGCGATGCCCGGTTTTATATCCTGGATGAAAACCTTCGACCCGTCGCCGACGGGGAACCGGGGGAATTATATATCGGTGGCAGCGGTCTGGCGCGCGGCTATCTGAACAGCCCTGAGTTGACGGCAGAAAAATTCATCGCCAATCCATTTGCCTCACAAACCGGGGAACGCTTGTACAAAACCGGCGATTTTGCGCGTTTGCGTGTGGATGGCAATGTCGAATTCTTGGGGCGCATTGACCATCAGGTAAAGATCCAAGGTTTTCGCATCGAACTGGGGGAAATCGAAGCCGTGCTTGCAACCCATCCGCAAGTGGCAGACGTTGCCGTCATTGTCCGCGAAGACTACCCCGGCGACAAGCGTTTGGTGGCCTATGTCGTCGCCATGCCGGGCTTGGAAAATGTCACCGGCACATTGCACTCTTTCCTGAAAGACAAGCTGCCGCATTACATGATGCCCAAGGTTTTTGTGCCGCTGGATACCATGCCCCTGACCGCCAACGACAAGCTTGACCGCAACGCCTTGCCGGCACCCGACGCGGGCCGCCTAAATCTAGCGGAACGTTTTATCGCGCCCCGCAGCACAACCGAAGAAAGGCTCGCCGCCATCTGGGCAGAAGTGATTGGCATCGGCCCCATCGGCGTGCTGGACGATTTTTTCATGCTGGGCGGACATTCCCTGATTGCCGGTCAGATTTTATCGCGGGTGCAAACGGGGTTCGGCCTTGACCTGTCTTTCCGTGACCTGTTGGAAAACTCCAGTCTGGAAGCTTTCGCCAAAGTCGTTGAACAGCGGCAACCGAATCCCGCTTCCGAGCATGAAGTGCGCATGGTTCCGATGCCAAGGGAAGGGGATTTGCCGGTTTCCTTCGCGCAGGAACGGGTGCATTTTATCGAGGAACTGGCACCCTCCATGACGGCCTACCAATTCCAAGAAAGCCTGCGCTTCAAGGGACCGCTGGATATTGCCGTGCTGGAGCGCGCACTGGGTGAAATCATTCGACGCCACGAAATCTACCGCACCACGTTTCAATCGGCCAACGGCAAGCTGGCCCAGGTTATTCATCCCGCCTTTGCCGTCGAACTGCCTGCCGTGGATTTGTCCCCGCTTCCGGAAGCGCAACGCGAGGCTGAAGCGGGGCGCTTGCGTCATGAATTTGTGCTTCTGCCTTTTGCTATTAGTCAATTGCCCTTGGTTCGCTGGCAACTGATTAGGTTAAGCGAAACAGAACACGAGTTAGTGCACGTCGAACACCACATGGTGCATGACGGCTGGTCATTCAATATATTCTTGCGGGAAATGCTGGCCATCTACACTGCCTTTGTTCAAGGCCGCCCCTCTCCATTTCTTGCGCCGCCGCCACAGTTTGCCGATTTCGCCCATTGGCAGCGGCACTGGGCCGAGGGCGAAACCGCTCGGGCGCAACTGGCGTTCTGGACCCAAAAACTGGCGGGCAGCCCACCGTTGCTGGAACTGCCGTATGACCGTCCACGCCCCCCGGAACAAAGTTTCCGTGGCGGAATGGAGCGGATGGAACTGCCGCTGGGCTTGTGCAAAGCCTTGCGGACATTCAGCGCACGGGAAAAAGTCACTCTGTTCATGGGCATGACTGCGGCTTTCCTAGTGCTGATCCACCGTTACAGCGGACAGGACGACCTGTGCATCGGCTCGGGAGTCGCCAACCGCCGCGCACTGGAAACTGAAGGTTTAATTGGCATGGTGGTCAATAACATTGTGTTGCGCACCGACTTGTCGGGCAATCCGACCTTCAACGATTTGCTCAGGCAAGTACGCCACGTCACGTTGGAAGCCTACGACAACGAAGACCTGCCATTTGACAAAGTGGTGGAAGCCTTAAAGCCGATACGCAACCTCAGTTACAACCCATTGTTCCAAGTCATGTTTAGCTTCCACGACGCGCAACTGCCGGATTTGAGTAAAATTCCGGGGGTTGATGTCAGCCTTCATGAAACCGTTAGCAATCACTCGGCAAAGTTTGACTTGGATGTGGTGGTGATTCCCCGTTCGGAGCAGCGTCTGGGGCAGCATTCCAGTAAAGCGGCAGAGACTCAGGAGACTGACGGCATCACCTTAGTCTGGGAATATAGCCTTGACTTGTTCGACCCAAAAACCATCCGGCGCATGATGGATGCGTATCAGACGGTGCTTGGGGATGCCTTGCAAAACCTTAACGCACACTTATCCGAACTGGACGTGCTGACAGCGCAACAGAAACAACAACTGCTGCATGATTGGAATCAGACTTCCGCGCCCTATGCGACCGGCACGGGCTGCATTCACCAATTATTTGAAGCCCAGGTTGGGAAAACGCCGGATGCAATCGCTGTTCTTGACGGGCAACGCCGATTGACCTACCGCGAGTTGAATCGGCAGGCGAACCAGCTTGCGCATTATTTGCTTGCTTCAAATATTGGCACGGATGTGCTGGTTGGCTTATGCGTCGAACGTTCGCTGGAAATGGTCGTCAGCCTGCTCGGCATTCTTAAAGCGGGTGGCGCGTATGTGCCATTGGACCCCAGCTATCCCGCCGAACGTTTAAGCTACATGCTGGATGATGCGCATGTTTCGGTATTGCTCACCAACAGTAAACAAGATCAGATCACGACACAACATCCGGTGCAGCGGATCTGCCTAGATACGGATTGGGAGACGATAGCGCAGTGCAGTGCCGATAACCCTGGGGTTCCGGTAAGTGCCTATCATTTAGCCTATGTGATTTACACCTCCGGTTCAACCGGCAAGCCCAAAGGGGTGATGGTTGAGCATGCCAGTCTGGTCAATTTCACGCTGGCAGCCATTGACCTCTACGGGATTGGGCCAAATGACCGAGTACTACAATTTGCCTCCATCAGTTTTGACGCGGCGGCGGAGGAAATTTACCCCTGTTTGGGCTGTGGGGCGAAATTGATATTGCGTCAGCCGGATATGCTGGATTCAGTGGCTGCTTTCGTCGGTTACTCTAAGGATTTTGGGCTGACGGTTTGGGATTTGCCAACGGCATACTGGCATTTGCTCACTCAAGAATTGGCCGATGGCAATATCGGCTTGCCCGACTCTCTGCGTCTGGTCATTTTGGGTGGCGAACGTGCTTTGCCGGAGCGCATCCGGCAATGGCTGGAAAAAGTTGGCCCTATGCCAAAATTGTTGAACAGCTATGGCCCGACAGAAGCCACCGTGGTGGCGACTGCGGGTGATTTGACTGCACCAGACGTATTGTTGGAAGGCCGGGAGGCCCCGATTGGCCGCCCCATCGCCAATGTGCAAACTTACATTCTGGACAGCCACGGCCGACCAGCCCCCATCGGTGTCTCGGGTGAACTGCACATTGGTGGCATTGGAGTCGCTAGAGGGTATTTAAACCGGCCCGAACTGACGGCGGAAAAATTTATCGCCGACCCCTTCAGCGAGAACCCTGCCGCACGCCTCTACAAAACCGGGGACTTGGTTCGGTATCGCCCGGATGGCAATATCGAATTCCTGGGGCGCACCGACACGCAGGTGAAAATAAGGGGGTTGCGCATTGAACTGGGAGAAATCGAAACTGCCCTGAACCAACACCCGGCGGTCATGCAGTCCGTCGTCACGGTACGCGAGGACACGCCCGGCAGCAAACGCCTGGTTGCCTATCTGGTTGCGCAACGGCAAACCACGCTGGATAACGAAACTTTGCGGCAGTACCTGACACAGAAACTTCCGGTCTACATGATACCCACGGCTTTTGTCATGCTGGACGATATTCCCCTGTCGGCAAGCGGCAAAATAGACACCAAAGCCTTGCCGCCACCGGAACATAGCCCGGCTGAAAGCGGGCGGGGGGTGCCACGCAACGAGATTGAGGAAAAACTGGTCGCGACCTGGTCGCAGGTGTTGGGGTTGGCGTCCGTCAGTATCCACGATAATTTCTTTGAATTGGGCGGTGATTCGATCATCAGTATTCAGATGCTTTCCCACGCCAACCGGACTGGGTTGCAATTTACGCCCAAGCAATTATTCCAGAATCAGACCATTGCCCAGCTTGCGGCAGTGGTGACCCAGGGAGGAGGCCGTACAACAATTGCCAACCAAAGTTTGGCAACTGGCGATGTTCCCCTGACTCCCATCCAGCACTGGTTCTTCAAGCAACACCTGCCGCAGGCGCATTTCTTCAATCAGTCCGTCTTGCTGGAATTGCCCACCCATGTGGATGCGGACGTGTTAAAGCAAACCCTGCGGAGATTGTTGCAACAGCATGATGCCTTGCGCCTGCGTTTTACTCGCAGCGACGATGGCTGGCAGCAAACCCATTCGGCGCTGGCTGGCGACATTCCTTTTACAGTGATTGAACTCCCCGCAGGCACTGCCGAACAGCAAAAGTCAGCAATCCGGCAGGCGGATGCCGGTCTGCAAGCCAGCCTGGATTTCAGCCTAGGGCGAATCATGCTCGCCGCCCTGTTTGTAGGCGGCCATGCGCAAAGTCGGCATCTGCTGATCGTGGCGCATCATCTGGTGGTCGATGCCATTTCCTGGCGTATCCTGCTGGAAGACTTGGCAACGGTTTACCAGCAACTAGAGGGTAATGAACCCGTCCAGTTGCCCGCCAAAACGACTTCATTCCAAGACTGGAGTCTGCGTTTGAACCGCCATGCCCAATCCGCCGAGGTCATTGCGGAACTGGATTATTGGGGAAGAACTGCAACAGTTAAAGCACCCCAAGCTTTGCCAGTTGATTACAACGATGCCGATGTGTTCAACAATATCCGTTCAGCCGATTATGTGACGTTATTTCTGACCGAAGCGGAAACCCGTGCCCTATTGCAGGAAGTGCCAGCGGCCTACAACACACAGATCAATGATGTGTTGCTGACGGCCTTGTCCCTGTGCATCCACGGCTGGACGGGGCAAATGGCACTGCGCGTCGATCTAGAAGGCCATGGCCGCGAAGACTTGTTTGATGACATGGACTTGTCGCGCACTGTCGGTTGGCTGACCAGCCTGTACCCCGTGACGCTTGAACTGCCATCAACCCATCCGGGAGAGGCCATGAAAGCGATTAAAGAACAACTCCGCGCTGTACCCAAGCGCGGCATGGGCTACGGCATGCTGCGTTACCTCAATCGCGATGCCGAGATTCATAACTACATGTCGAAATTGCCTGAAGCAGAGTTGAGCTTTAACTATCTGGGACAATTCGACCGTGTGACTTCCGCTTCCGGTGATTTTGCCAACATGGCGGAATGGAAGTCGGATGCAAGCCAGCAAGGCCAGCGCAGCCACGTGCTGGCGGTCAGTGGCCTGATCGGCGACAACCGACTGGAAATACGCTGGGAGTATAGCAAAAACCTGCATCGGCCAGACACAATCGAAAAACTGGCACAGGATTACCTGCAAGCCTTGCGCAAACTGATTCTCCATTGCCAGTCGCCTGGATCTGGCAGTTATACGCCATCCGATTTTTCGGCCCGCAGCCTGAGCCAAAATAAGCTTGATAAACTCGTATCCAAGCTCAAGACAAAGAGATAAAACATGATCGAAAAAGTTATTGAAGATATTTATGAACTGTCGCCGATGCAGCAAGGCATGTTGTTCCATACTTTGTATGAGAGTCAATCCGGGGTTTATTTCGAACAGCTACTATTGGAAATGCAAGGCCGCCTCAATGTAGAGGCGCTGCAACAGGCTTGGTTGGATGTCACGCAACGCCATTCCGCGTTGCGCAGTTCCTTCCATTGGGAAGAAATGGATGAAACGGTGCAAGTCGTCAGCAAACAGGTTGAATTGCCTTGGGTGATGCTTGACTGGCAAACCGACTTGGCAGCCGGACAACAGGATAAATTAGATGCTCTTTTACTGGCTGACCAAGCACAGGGTTTTGCGCTCGACGAAGCGCCGCTGATGCGTTTTACCCTGATCCGGCTGGGCGAAGAATGCTGGCAACTACTCTGGAGCCACCACCATCTGTTGTTTGACGGCTGGTCCATGTCGATCATTCTGCATGAAGTGATGGCCATTTATGAGGCCCGCCAGCAGGGCATCACGCTACACCTGAACCCGGTGCGCCCGTACCGGGATTTCATCCTGTGGCTACAGAACCAAGACCAGGCGGCAGGCGAGGCTTTCTGGCAAAGCAGATTGCAGGGTTTTTCTGTCCCCCCACCCTTGACCATCGGCCTGCCCGCCACTAAGGCCCCGGCAACACTGGCTGTCCCTGCGGAAGCATCGGTTCGACTGTCGCTTGCCGTGACTGGGCAATTGCAGGCGCTGGCGAAACAGCACCATCTGACCCTGAATAATATCGTGCAAGGTGCCTGGGCTTTGTTGTTGTCAAAGTACCGTAATGTGCAAGATATCGTGTTCGGGGTTGTGGTTTCCGGCCGCCCCCCGGCGATGAACGGAGTGACCGCCATGGTGGGGCTGTTTATCAATACCGTGCCTCTACGTGTGCAAATAACGCCCGATAGGCCTTTGATGGCTTGGCTGAAAGGCTTGCAGACCGAAGCGATGGAGCAGGAACCGTATCAGCAGGTGTCATTGGCCGATATCCAGAAACTGAGCAACGTACCCCAAGGCGCAGCCTTGTTCGACAGCATAGTCGTCTTTGAAAGCTACCCCTTTAAAGATGAGCCGGCCGCCGGGCAAAGCATCAGGATCACTGGCTTCAACAGTTTGGAACGCAGCAATTACCCACTCAATCTGATCTGCATTCCAGACCAACAATTAAAGTTTTCGCTCAGATACGATGCCGCACGATTCGACAGCGAGGCAATGCACCGTCTGCTTGGTCACCTGACCACATTATTGCAAGGCATGGCGGACAACCCGGAAAGCCAATTGCGGGATTTATCCCTGCTAAGTGCCGACGAGCGGCGGCAATTGCAAGCGTGGAACGACACCGCGACGGATTATCCCCGCGATAAAACCATTGTTGATTTGTTTGAGATCCAAGTGCAAACAACGCCCGACAAGCTTGCCGTAGTCTTTGCGGAACAATCCCTAAGCTACCGCCAGCTAAATGAGCAGGCCAACCGGCTGGCGCATTATCTGCTCTGTCTGAAAACGCCAACCGGGGCTGGGTTACTAATCAACAATCCGCTGGTCGCCATTGCGGTCGAACGCTCACCTGACATGGTCGTTGGCCTGCTGGCGATTCTCAAGGCCGGCGGGGCGTATGTGCCGATAGACCCGGGCTACCCACCCTCCCGCATCCAGTACATGTTGGAAGACAGTTCGGCACCGCTGTTGCTGACGCAAAGCAACCTGACCGCACCGTTGGGTT
>Ga0209083_1000788_pt1 | contig 42484 bp, 38 predicted proteins | sample AM7aDNAmetaG_FD_184132 | JGI IMG/M metagenome (GOLD analysis project Ga0209083, IMG submission 184132) | Freshwater microbial communities from Finland to study Microbial Dark Matter (Phase II) - AM7a DNA metaG (SPAdes) (version 3) | ecosystem: Environmental > Aquatic > Freshwater > Lake ... | reverse complement strand
CATAATCCAGTGCTCTCATTTGCCCTCCATAATCTTATCTAAACAATTATACCCGAAATGCCTATGCCATAAAAGTTATATCGAAATCGGCGCAAAGCCGGCTCCAAGGCCTATTCTTCTTACATATATGTAGACTGTGCAGTTCTGCAATTATATTGATATTGGTATGGGCTTCCGTTATAATCAATACTTATGAACGATTTTAAGTTCTGGGCGGCGGCTGGCAGGCTTTCAGGCCTCGGTCTGACACTTGCGGCAGTCATTGTAATAAGCCTCTTTATCGGGATTAATCTCGATAAGAAGTTCGGAACAGCTCCCATTTTCACATTAGTGCTCTTGCTTGCCGGTATAGTAGGCGGTTTCATATATATTTTCAGTGAGGTACGCTCTATAAAATGGAAATAGCAACCGTTATAAAGATATTGACAGGCGCGGCAGTAGGCGGAGCCGCAGCGGCCTTGAACAACATCCTGCTCGTCTGGACAGTCAAAAAGGCGCTTGCCGGAGACCGGAAGAAAGGGCGCGGTTTAATGTTTATCAGCCTTGGCGCGAGGATGCTCGGGCTGGTACTTGTGGTCTTCCTTGCTAATGCTCTATCAGGACACGATACAACGGTGATGTTCTCCCTGCTCGGAATGCTCGGAATCATGACTTTCCTTTCACCGAGGAAAAGATACTCCGGCAATGTAAAAAAGGCGGGTAAATGAACGAAGCCGGACCGCTTAGAGAGTTTCTGATACCCAATCCCTTCAATGTACCGGAAGTCGTTTATATGTCCTGGATTGTAATGACCCTTATCATCGTATTTTTTCTGATAGTCAGGCTGACGCTCAAACGCCTTCCCGGCGGCATTCAAAATGTTTCAGAGTTTTTTCTTGAATGGATAATAAGCAGGTCAGAAGAATATATGGGTAAAGAAGGACCAAGATTCCTGCCTCTCTTCGCGCTTCTCTTTCTCTTCATCTTTATCTCCAATCTGCTCGGCCTGATTCCCGGGTTCAAATCCCCTACCAGCAATATTAACGTGACGCTCGGTCTTGGCCTTATCATTTTCTTTTCCACGCATTATTTCGGCATCAGGGCGAAAGGGTTCTTCGGATACTTCAAGCACTTTGCGGGGCCGCCTTACTGGCTCGCACCGCTATTATTTCCAATACACATAATCGGAGAACTTATCAGACCGCTCTCTCTCGCGTTCCGTCTGTTCGGGAATATTCTTGCGAAAGAAATTCTGCTCGGCATACTCGCTACACTCCTGGTAACTTTCGCTTTCACGGATATGCCCTGGATAGTCCAGAAGATGCTGGAGACGGGATCGCTAATACTTCGTCCTCTCATTATGCTGCTCGGAGGGCTGGTTTGCTTCATACAGGCCCTGGTTTTCACGATGCTCGCTATGGTCTACATAGCGGGAGCGGTTGCAACAGGCGAAGAACATTAATAGAAGGTTGGAAGATTGGAGGGTTGGAGGCTTAAGACCAGCAAAGCAGATATGCTTATGGAATTATGATAAAAAATTCCGTCAGGGGCGGAAATCCGCCGGCGGAAAATTGACAGATGCCCAAGGAGGCAGTATGTTAATCTTCATCGTTTCAATCGCAGTAGCAGGAATCGCAATGGCCATAGGCTCACTTCTTACCGCACAGGCCCAGGGAAACGCGCTGGCAAAGGCGATGGAAGGAATCTCAAGACAGCCTGAAGCTTCCGGAGCGATAAATGGAACCCTCATCATAGGACTTGCGTTTATTGAATCTATCGCTATTTACGTGCTTGTTGTCGCGCTTATCATCCTTTTCGCAAACCCGTTCACGGCTCCCTACATGAAGACCGAAACGCTCAAAGCAGAAGTTGAAATGCTCAAACTTGAGAATGAGAAGAAGCAGCTTGAAGCCCAGTTCGGCAAAACCGCCGAAGCCAAGCCCGCGGAAAAGGCCGTAAAAGGAAAATAAATGCTTAACTTTGACGCCTACATATTATTAGCCACCATTGTCACTTTTATCCTGGGAATGGTGCTCATCTGGAACGTCTTCATTAAGCGCTTTATCAAGGCGCTCGAAGACCGCGCGGCGGGCATAAAGGATAATATTGAGTCCGCAGAAAAGAGCAAGAGCGAAGCGGAAAAACTCCGGCTTGAGTACCAGAATAATCTCGATGAGATAGACAAAAAAATGCAGTTGATCATAAAAGACGCGACCAAAACAGGCATTGACCTGAAAAACGAGATTATTCAAAAAGCAAGACAGGAAGCAAAGGATGTCCTGGATAAAACCTACGAAAAGATAGACCTTGAAAAAGAAAAGATGCTCAAAGAACTCAAGACCGATGTCGTCAATATGTCAGTCAACATAGCGGAGAAACTCATTAAAGAGAACCTCTCCGCAAAAGTTAACGACAGAATGGTCGACGAGGTAATCGCGGAACTCGAAAAGGACGGCAGGTAATGGCTGCGGGCACGCTCTCAAAGAAATACGCAACCGCGCTCTTTAACTCCGCTCTGGAACTCGGGCCGGACGGGCCGGCTCTGATACTGGAAGCGGTAAGACCGGTCCGGCAACAGCTTGAAGGTCCGGCGCTCTCGGCCCTACTCTCCCCCTCAATAACGAGGAAAGAAAAAGCGGAACTCCTGGAGGCCCTGGCGGGCGAGAAAGCGCCTCGCGAAGCGCAGGCGTTCCTCGCGCTTCTTCTGGAAAAAAAACGGCTGACGGTTTTCAATGACATCTTTGAGGTCTATGAACTCCTTTGCGAGGAGCACAAAGGATTCCGGCGCGCTGAGGTTTTTTCCGCCACAGAACTTGGCGACTCCGGAAAGAACAAACTAGCCGCGGCGCTCGAGAAGAGTTATAAGAAAAAGTTTGAACTTACCTACAAAATAGACAAAGATATGATCGGCGGGCTCTCCATCCGCATAGGCAATGATCTGGTGGACGGCAGCATACGAACCCGCCTTGCCGAGATAAGAGAAGCTCTGAATAATTAGAAGACTTCGACCTAAACGAAACAAACCGAGGTGCTCATGGCAAAGGACTTTAAGGCTTCACCTGAAGAAATAACATCGATTCTAAAAGAACTCATCCAAAAATATGAGGGAAAAACTGACCGCAGAAATACCGGGGTAGTTCTTACGGTCGGAGACGGCATCTGCCGCGTCTACGGCCTTGACGAAGTCAGGTACTTTGAGCTTGTAGAGTTTCCGAACAATATCTACGGAATAGCTCTTAACCTGGAAAAGGACAACATCGGAATTATAGTCCTCGGCGACGACAAGCTCATTGAGGAAGGTTACATCGCGAAATGCACCGGCAGGGTTGTTGAAGTGCCGGTGGGGAAAGAACTGCGCGGCAGAGTCATAGATGCTCTTGGAAATCCGCTTGACGGAAAAGGTCCCATAGTGGCAAAAGCAAAGCGGCCTGTTGAACTCCGCGCTCCCGGCGTCGTGGAAAGGCAGCCTGTTCGCGAGCCTCTCCAGACCGGCATAAAAGCCATAGATACCATGATTCCGATAGGACGCGGGCAGAGGGAATTGATAATAGGCGACAGGCAGACCGGGAAAACGGCTATCGCCTTGGACACAATAATCAACCAGAAAAACACAGATGTTACCTGCATTTACGTGGCTATAGGGCAGAAACAATCCACGGTCGCCCAGTTCGTTAAAGCGCTTGAAGAAGAAGGCGCGCTGGACCACACCATAGTCGTTTCTGCAACTGCGAGCGACCCCGCGGCGCTTCAATTCCTGGCGCCTTATTCCGGCTGTTCTATAGGGGAATTTTTTCGCGATCAGGGGCAGCACGCTCTGGTGGTCTACGACGATCTTTCAAAACACGCGGTAGCCTACAGGCAGGTCTCCTTGCTTCTGAAAAGACCCCCGGCCAGAGAAGCCTATCCCGGAGACATCTTCTATCTTCATTCCAGGCTGCTTGAAAGAGCGGCTAAGCTCAGCAACGAAAAAGGCGGCGGCTCGCTCACAGCGCTTCCGGTTATCGAGACGCAGGCAGGCGATGTTTCTGCTTACATACCCACTAATGTTATCTCAATCACGGATGGACAGATTTACCTGGAAAGCAACCTGTTTTACGCCGGCGTCCGTCCTGCCTTGAACGTAGGAATATCCGTCTCCAGAGTCGGTTCTTCAGCGCAGAACAAAGCCATGAAGAAGGTTGCAGGCAAGATGAAGCTAGATCTTCAGCAATATTGGGACCTTGCGAAGTTCGCGCAGTTCGGGGCAGAATTGGACAAAGCGACCCAGGCGCAGCTCACGCGCGGGCAGAAGATGGTAGAGATACTAAAACAGGGACAATACTCTCCGCTCCCGGTTGAAAAACAGGTAATGATTATATATGCCGCCACAAACGGCTACCTGGATGATATCCCGACAGAGTCAGTCAGGAAATTCGAGGCGGAGTTCTATAAGTTTCTGGACGAGAATTTCGCAAGGCTGGTCTCCGGCGTGAGGGAGAAAAATGATATTGACGACGCCCTGACAACGGATCTCAAGAGAGCTATTGAGAAGTTCAAGCAGGAATTTAAAGCCTGACACGGAGGAACTATGAATATCCTTGGAGCCCTCAAGAAAATAATTACAGGCGAAAAAACGGAAGTTATGAGAGTGCTTGAAGCAACACCGATTTTCTCCGGACTTAACGACCTGGAATTAAAAAAAATAGAGATTATTACGCACGAGCGAGATTACGTTACGGGCGAAGCGGTTTTTCACGAAAATGAGCCCGGCGCAGGATTATATATCATCAGGCACGGGAGTATTAAACTTACGAAAAGAGCCGGAACCGGCGAGGCCGAAGTGGCGGTGCTGAAAGACGGGGATTTTTTCGGAGAACTTGCGCTGCTTGACGAGTCGCCGAGATCCGCAACAGCGACAGCCGGGGAGAAGACACAGATACTCGGATTCTTCAGACCGGACTTTCTCAACCTTTTGTCAACCGAACCTAAACTCGGGGCAAAAGTCCTGCTAAAACTATCACAGATACTGGCAAAAAGGCTTCGCGAGACAACCGCTTCCAGCATTAAAGGAACAATGCAAAACACCAACTAAGCTTTCATTTTCTTAGCATTGCTCAGCAGTTTACAATCATTAAGTTTTTTGAGCACACCCAAATTATCACAAATTCCAAAGAGTGTGTCCCCATCTTCAACAACATATCCATCCGAACCGCGAGACGGATTAACAAACACCTCGCCGGCTCGAGATATTGCCAATGGCAGAATGTCAACATTTACCTGACGCAAGTCTTGGCAGCAAGAGAATATGTCCTGGAAAGTCTTTCCTTGCCATTTATAATCCAGTTCCAGCGAGTATATCTCGCTGGAACTGCAGGCATTCGTCAATAAGGTTCTATATACGGAAGTTAAGCCAGGATTTACCGCCACCTGAACCAGCAAACCACTCTCTATGCTGTTAGTTGAAACGACCTCAACCTTCAGCTTGCCCCCGCTTATCAATTGGCCTTTTTCTCTGGAATGCATTTCTACTACAATATGCGGCGGATGGACTGCATCCTGCAGCTGATTTGAAATATTCAAAACAGTCAAGACATTGTTGGAATCGGCTGTATCCTTAGCTTTTAAAGAATCTAAATAATCCGGACCAGGCTCCTGACTCAGGATGATTACTGATTTTGCGAAAGACATATTCGTTTCCTCAACTATCTTAGGGGACAAAGGGTTCATGTCCAGGAAGACAAATTCTTTTCGGTAATCGCTGACTGGTTTTGAAACGATCACTACCTTGGAACGCAGACGCGACTCCCGCTCCAATTGCTGAATGTTATCTATAACATCCACGCTTTTTTCATTCCAATTTATTATTACAAAATGGTCCTTCATGTTCTTGCAACTTTCTTTTCCCCGCTTTAATAGAATCATAGCTACCACCTCGCTTGCCAGCCAAGATACTCCACCAAGACCCATGATTGTCATAATAGTGGAATTTACTCTCCCGACCACAGTAAAGGGCTCTTTGCTCCCAAAACTTATCCAATTTACGAATGTGGACCAGAAAGCCAAACCCAAAGAGCCATAATTATCGTTATACTTGTTTTCCGCGTAATACATAACTAAAGCCCCGGCAAACCACAGCACAACCAGGGAAATAACCACTCTGAGGACAGGGTATTCATAATATAAATGCCCAAGCCTATCTCTCTTCAAATAGGCGACGCACATAAACAGGACAATGATAAGCGGGATGCCTACTGAATAGAGAAAATATCTTATTCTTTCGCCTAGAGCCATTCGCGCATTATCATAATAGGGCTTAGCTCCGGGATGAATCGGAGCATCAATTCTTCTAATCTTGGTCAAGAGGTTCTGACTGTCAATCATAATTTCTGCTCTTTTTGCTATTCCAGGCCATTCTTCTGCAATAACCCTGACAATATGCTCCGCCTGTGCATTATCTATCGCGCTTCCGGCCAACAGCAAGGCTGGCACACCAAGAGTATCAATTGTTTCCTGTTGAGTATAAGTGCCGGCTGTAATACTTGCCAGGACAAATCCCTCGTTCATATTCAGAACTGCTTCAACCACATCAGGATCCGGTTCCAGGAAAGACACACTTCTGCTCTTTGCAAGTATTTCAACAACAGCAGCTGGATCTCCCATCATTATGAAAGCTGCATCCAGCTCTCCGTTTTGAATTGCACTTACTGTTTCGGTAAATGTTCCGTGCACTATTGTTACTTCCGGCTTTGATATCCCTCCGGCTTCAAGCATCGTTATAGCATTTGGCTCCGTTCCTCCGTTCAAGGGACCTACAGATATGCGTTTGCCTCCCAACTCCCTGAAATGTTTTATCCTTAGGGGCTTTCTGATAAGAATGTGCATGGTTTCGGTGTGCAGCGGGATTAATAATCCCAGTCCTTCAATACGCTCTCTTTGTTTAAAGATATTTGCCTGGGAGATGCAAAGTTGGACCTTATTGGCAGCCAGTAAATTTAGATTTTCAACTGACCCGGAACTGGGGATCGCAACGACATTTAAACCATGCGCTCTAAGCACGGCAGCTACTTCCTGGCCTACTCGAAAGTAAACACCCTGCTCGTCCCCTGTTGCCAAAATCAGTTGATTACTGTTTCGTGGAGGAGAAGTTCCGGTCTTATCAGCTTGTGAAAGATTGATTAAGGAACCAACAAGGAGAAGAGCAAGGGATAAACGATTGAGAGCTTTAATCGTTCGTGTCACATTCATCACTTCCCCCAGATTGCCGCAGATGAATCGTAGGCGGATTTGCCGAGCAACAACACTTTTGGACAAATGCGAATAATTAATATTACTTAATGTAACGCCGAGTGTCAAGCAATTACTTGCAACAAAGTTCCCGGGACGGTTCATTCCTGCCGATCCAAACAACCGGGCAACGAGAGTTAGAGAGTTTGCCGCTAACAATAAAGAGTAGACAACCGATCAAAATCCATGATAATCTTTTTCTGACAGCACCTCAAGTATCCGGGTGTGTGAAACGTAACGATAGGTGGAAAACTACCAGGAGGAAATATGATTATAGAGATTTCTATCGCGATTATTGCCGCTTGCTGCCTGCTGTTCACAGTCGTTTTTGTAATCTCATTGTTCTACCTGATAAATCTTTTAAAGAGCGCAAGGACTGTGGTTGACAGCGCGAACGCCCTGATACAAAAAGCGCAAGCGCACCTTGAAAAAGCCGGGACAGTGATAGACGATGTCAAGTCGGCCGTAGCAAGCCTGAAAGCGGCGCTTGATGTATTCAGGAACCCTTTCGCGTCACTGATAACATTCCTTTCAAGCCTTATCTCCATCCTGATAAACAATCTAAAGGAAAAAGGGAAGAAGCCTGCCGTTTCGGGGAAAACAAAGAAAAAATGAATTCAAAAGAAAGAATACTGGCAGCGCTGAGATGCAAAACGCCTGACAGAGTTCCGGTGTCAACTTATGAGCTTGATAACGCGCCTGTCCGCAACACCTGGGAAAGACGGCAGCCGGCTTTCACCAAACTTATGGACTTCATAGAGGCCCGCTGCGACCTATTCCTTCCTTCGGGCATAAAATGGACGGACCCGGACCAGGATAAGAACCTAACCGTGACCGCGCGGAAAGAAGGCATTCATACTTTTAAAGATATTGTCTGGAAAACTCCGAAGGGAGACCTTGTAAAAAAGACACGGGCTGATGAAGGCATCGGAACGGTATGGACGCTGGAACATTTCGTTAAAACTGACGAGGACCTGGAACGGATACTTTCCGCCCCCTTTTCCGCCGAGAAAGTAAGCTGCGCCCATCTTTCGGAAAGCGAAAAGATGTTGGGGGACCGCGGAGTACTCTTTGTCGGATTCGACGACCCGCTTTGCATCGCGGCTGAGCTTCTGGAGTTTGGCGAATTTACCGTCAGGGTTTTCACAGACTTTGACAGGATAAAGCTGTTAATGGACAGGCTGCACGAAAGGCAAACATATATTCTCGGTGAAGCGCTCAAACAGCTAAAGGGAATGAACGCCGTCATACGGCTGATTGGCCCGGAGTACGCAACACCTCCCTATATGCCTCCCGAGATGTTTCATAAACTGGTCTGTGAATACGACAAGACCTACATTAAAATGATAAAGGAAACCGGTCTTATGACCAGGGTGCATTCCCATGGAAAGATAGCAAAGGTTTTGGATCATTTTCTTGAATTAGGCGCAGACGCCCTTGATCCCATGGAACCTCCAACTCAGGGCGACATAACTCTTGCGGAAGCAAAAAAGAAATGCGCCGGGCGTATGTGCCTTTGCGGCGGAGTAGAACTGGTTGATCTCGAGAACGGCACCCCGCAGTCCATTGAAATTCTTGTAAAGAACTGTATGGAACAGGCGAAATCAGGAGGCGGCTATGTAATTCTGCCTTCAGCGTGCCCCATAAACGCCGATCTCTCCCAGAAGACCGAGCAGAACTACTACACTTTTATTGAGAGTGCGATAAAGTATGGGGGGTATTAAGAAAAACAAAAGTTTATAACGTTTGTAAAGTTTGTATGCCGCACTGCGTGCGTCATGTTCTGTGAGGAAGGATATTATTCATGCCAGACTACGTCTGGCATAGCAGAATAAAGTTTATAACGTAAACAGTAAGGACTAGATAAATCAAAGTACAAAAGTTTGTAACGTTCATAACGTTTATAAGGTTCATAACGTAAACATCAGGGACTAGATAAATGAAAACACACGAGTTTGTAACGTTCATAACGTTCATAACGTTCTTAACGTTTATAACGGAAACATTAATGACTGGCAAAATTAACGAAGCAAAGGCTTGTAAGGCTACATCGTAAACCTTTCAGACAAAATCCAAACAAAAGCCAGGAAAACTAATGAATTATAAACCTTTACCTCTGATGGACCCGGGAACTTCAAAATACTTTCTCCTATTTGAAACCGCGCTGCCGGATAAAGACAATTACAAATCCTATATCTTCACTAACCCGGAAAAAATATTTAAGCCCCATACTCTTTCAGAGGCAGAAGAGTGCCTCAGAAACCTGTCGGCTCTTTCCGGAAAATATTGTATCGCAGGCTATCTAGCCTATGAAGCAGGCTATGCTTTTGAAGAGCGCTTCCTGAATAATAAACGCTACGACTTTCCGCTACTTCACCTGGCGGCTTTCAAAGAACCTGTCATCTTCAATCACCGCACCGGCAAATTCAGTAAGAGCTTTGAAGCAGTCCCTCCGCGCGCCGAGGACTTCAAGGTATCCGGCCTGAAGTTTAATGAAAATTTCACTACCTATAAACCAAAAATAGAAAAGATCAAGAACTTCATCCGCACGGGCGACACTTATCAGGTAAACTTCACGGGAAAACTGCATTTTGATTTCTCCGGCTCCCCCTTCGCTTTCTATAGAAGCCTTAAACTCAAGCAGCCGGTAGCCTATGGGGCTTACCTGAAAATGAACGAGGAAACGCTCCTCTCCCTTTCGCCTGAACTCTTCTTCAAAACTGAAGGACGCGCAATTTCCTCCAAACCGATGAAAGGCACTATCAAGCGCGGAAGGAACCTCGAGGAAGATAACACCCTCATACGGAAGCTTTTATCCAGTCAGAAGGAACAGGCCGAGAACCTGATGATAACAGACCTCATCCGCAATGATCTCGGCAGGATAGCTGAAACAGGAAGCGTAAAAACCACTAAAATATTTGAGGTTGAAAGATTTAACACCTTGTTCCAGATGACCACCACGGTCAAAGGGAGAATGAAGAAAAACGTCAAACTCTATGACATCTTCAAGAACCTCTTTCCCGGCGGTTCGATAACCGGCGCGCCGAAAATAAGGACAATGGAAATAATTAAAAAGCTCGAAAAAGAACCGAGGAAGGCCTATTGCGGAGCTATAGGGTTTTCGCTCCCGGGACAAAAAGCCGTTTTCAACATTCCCATTAGGACTGTCTACCTGAAAGGCGAAAACGGAGAAATGGGAATAGGCAGCGGCGTTACCTACGGATCAAGCCCGAAAAATGAGTACAATGAATGCCTGCTGAAAGCAAAGTTTCTGAGCAACAAATTCGAACCGTTCGAGATACTTGAAACCATGCTATGGGACGGCGCCTACTTCATGCTAAAAGAGCATTTTGACAGGATGGCCTCGTCAGCGGCTTATTTTGGGACGCAATTCAACAGTCGAAAAGCCTTAGCTTGCCTGAAAAAGCTTCAGCTTGGCTTCCTTAAAGAGGAGTCTTACAGGGTCAGGCTCCTCCTCGACAAAGACGGGGGCTTAAGAACAGAAGTAAACGGACTTCAGGAAAGAACCAAAATTGGATATATTGCCCTGTCGAAGAAAAAGACAAACTCAAGGAACAGGTTTTTATATCACAAAACTACCAATAGAGCGCTTTACAACAACGAGTATTCGAAATATTCGGCTCTCGGCTATGCCGATTGTGTTTTTCTGAATGAAAAAGGCGAGATCACCGAAGGCGCAATCACAAATCTATTCATAGAAAAGAACGGAAAGATCCTCACCCCACCGCTTTCGTCCGGCCTGCTCCCGGGAATAATGAGAGCTTTTCTGATCAGATCTCTAAAGGCAAAAGAGCAGACACTTCGTTTGAAAGATCTGCGCTCAGCGGACAGGGTATTCATCTGCAACTCGGTAAGGGGGCTAATAGAAGTAAGATTTACGTAAAAGTCAGTAAAGTTAAAGAAAAGTTTGTAATGTCTGCAAAGATGCGACAGGGCTTCTTTTGTTATTGTCAATAACAGTACACGGGTTTATAATAGTTTGGTTTGGTTTTACTTTATAAACTTTACGAACATTATCACCCTTACAAACTTTTAACAAAATAGACATATTTGATTCGGCAACATTCGCAGGGAGACAATATGGATTGGATAAACGACTGTCACGTGCATCTGATGGGGAAGGAAAAGCCCGCTGAGCTACTTCGGGGAATGGACAGGAATAAGGTCGAGAAATGCATCGTTTTCGCGCCGATATGCCCAAACGACACAATGCAGGAGACCGTGGAGGCAGACGACTTCGCGGCAAAGATACAGAAAACAGCTCCGAAGAGGTTCTACGGCTTCGTAAGAATTAATCCCACGCTTCCCGGTGCCTGCACCGAGATAGAACGCGGCATAAAGAAACTGAAACTTCGCGGCGTCAAGATGCTCCCAAAAAAATGGTACCCGCACGGGGAAGAAGCAAGAAAATCTTATGAACTTATAAACACTCTCGGCGTACCGATGCTCTTTCACTCCGGCATACTCTGGATGAAGGGAGCCATGTCTACCTACTGCCGTCCTGCCTACTACGAAGCGCTCTATGATTATCCGAAGGTTAAGTTCGCGCTGGCGCATATCGGGTGGCCCTGGACAGACGAGTGCATAGCGGTCGCACACAGGTTCTGGACCGGGGATTTCAACAGAAAGCAATGCATAATCGACACTACTTCCGGAGCGCCGAGAATCTGGAAGGCTGACGCGCTTAAGAAGGCCCTTTCCATACTGCCGCCGGACTGCATAATGTTCGGCAGCGATTTCTGGCCCTGGCATAAAGACTACAGAGCTTGCGTTGATGCGGATCTCTCCATATACGGCGAACTCGGAGTCACGAAGGCTTACCTTCAGAAGATTTTCTCTTCCAATTTTGATAATTTCTTCAAGCCGCCGAAACAGGCGAGAAAAGGAGTTTAAATGCGAAAGATAGAGAAGAAGTCTTATATTTGCAGGAAATTACCAAAAGGCGCAAAGATCATAATAGACGGGAAGCTCGACGAAAAGATTTGGGCCGAGCTCCGTTCAGTAGGCCCTTTTGAGTTCCCCTGGGCAAAACCCGGAGACCTGAAACAGTCAACAGTCGCTAAGCTTTGCTGGGACGACGAGTACCTTTACCTCGGCTATCATGCAAATGACATAAGCATTAATTCCAAAGACAGGGGCTATAAAGGCAGCGTTTGGCTTGATGATGTCGTTGAAATCTTTATTGACCCTACACCGAAAGACAAGAAATATTTCGGCTTCGAGCTTAACGCGAAAGGCAACCTTCTTGATTATGCTGCCGAAGAATACAGGAAATTTGACAACAAGTGGCGCTCTCCCAACACTAAAACAGCCATAAACGTTACTAAGGGCAAGTACTTCCAGGCAGAATTTAAGATTTCCTTTAAGGACTTGGGAGTCTACCCCAAAGACGGTTCGGTCTGGCGTATGTGCCTGTGCCGCTGTGATTACAACAAGGGGCGCAGGGGAGAATTCACGCTCTGGGCTGACAACGGAGTCAAGAAACCTGATTTCCATATATTACCGGCTTTCGGGCGCCTTGTATTTAAAAAGTAAAGCTGTTGAATTTCAGAGCGGTATGTATTTCAACAACCCGGCCGCTTTTTCACCGGCAACTCCGGACAGGTAAAGGATATCGCGGGCACGCGTTAAAGTGACGTAAAGAACTCTCTTTTCTTCCTCTTCCTGTTTCTGCTTAATCTCCCTAAACCCGCGATCTTCTTTGCGCAGTTCTACGTCCGGCAGATAGAGCAGTTCCGCGCCGGATTCGTATTCCCTTATTTTTAGAGTTTCCCCTTTATCCCCGGACTCTTCCTCTAACCCGACGGCAAACACCACAGGAAACTCCAGCCCTTTTGCCTTATGCACCGTCATAATCTTCACGGCGTCCATATCCTCGGTGTTCAGGCTGGCCTTCGGCTCTTCAAGAGAGTTTTCTTTTTTCTCAAAATAAGCTCTGATTGCTTGATAAGGCCGGCCTTCTTTTTCGAACTCCTGAACGAGCTGAACAAATTTTCTGATATTAGCGGCGGCCTGTCCGGATGGAAAGCGTCCCGCTCCCTTCACAGACTTTAAGAATCTTTCAATAATTATATTCAGCGGTTCAACTCCGGTGGACGAACGCGCTTCTTTTAGCACTGTAATAGAACTGTCGCTCAACTTCTCGTAAAGAGTACGCCCTGCTTTAGCCGCGGCAGAAGCAATAGCATCTTCGGGAAGGTTAAAGAAACCTCCCGTGAGCAAAAGATAGAGGCTGTAGTCGTCGGACGGCTCTATCAAAAAGAAGAGCAATGATCTGAGCGCTATAATCTCAGGCTCTTGATGAAAACCCAGTCCACCGACGACAACAAAAGGTATTCCGGCTGAGGAAAGCGCTTTCTCGTAAGCCGGGAGGTGTGTCCTTTTCCTCATCAGTATAGTAATGTCGCTGTAACCACAAAGCTTTTCCTTCTCCCCTTGCAGGTCTTTTGCGAATATTTTTTCCTTCCCCGCGACTGCCTGTATCTCCCTTGCGACATTCTCCGCTTCGCGTTTCTTTGCCAGACGAACCGCTTCCCCCTCAACTTCCTTTATGAAAATTTTGTTTACTTTGCCGGGCTTGCCTCTCTTAGCGGCAAACTCCTCGTATGCCGTCATCCAGAGCCTGTCCTTGTCGCCTTTCATCACCCCGCGAAAAACAGAATTCACGAACTCAACTATGGCGTTGCCGCACCTGTAATTCTCGGTAACATTCACCTTTCTGAAGGCTTTACCGTACCATATCCGCATCTTCTGCGCAGCTATGTCAAAGATTTCAACGCTGGCGTTCCGAAACCCATAAATTGACTGCTTCATGTCGCCGACAATAAAGAGGGTCGGCTCAATGCCGGCATCTCTTTTCTGGCCGAGTCCCGAATGCCACTCTTCGGTAAGACGGTCAAGCATATTCCACTGCATATAATTTGTATCCTGAAACTCATCCACCAGAATATGATCCGTTTGCTCATCAAAAGCAAAGAGCACGGAATTGAGATCCTGGTGTTCAGTGATGAGTTTGTGCGTAAGATATTCAAGGTCGTTGAAATCCAACAAGCCCAGTTCCTTCTTTCTTCCGTCATATTCATCTTTACACCTAACAAAGATCCCGTACAAAGCCCTCATCTCTAAAGCATAAGAATATTTTTTAAGCTCAACATACCAGGCGCGCATTGTCACCGCAAAGTGCCGGTAGTCTTCGTTGGTAATTTTCAAACCGCTTTTAGGAGGCAGGTTTTTCCTGGCTTCGTTTTTCAGGGTCAAAAATAACTCCCGGGTTTCCTCGAGACGTTTGAGAGCTTCTTCGTACCCCGGGAAATTAAATGCAGTTTCCATTATTTCCTTGACCTCATTAGATGATTCACACGCCGCGAGAGCTTCTCTCTTGCTCGCCGTCATCCCTGTTTCGTCAGGAACCGGGAAGATCACCCTAAGGGACGCAGGACGAAGGTCAAAAAGAACCTTGATTGAGGATTTTAACTTATTCCATCCGAGCTTTGAGGTAAGCTGAAGCAGCGTCCCCCGCAATACATCGTTTTCATTAAGTGCTATTGAATCCAATGCTCCGGATATTGACTCGCCGGCAAGCTCTAAACCTGCGGGATCCATTATTTCAAAATTCGGATCCAGTCCCATCTCGAAAGAGAACCTGCGGAGCAGAGTCAGGCAGAAACTGTGTATAGTTTGAATTCTCATCAGGAAGATTTTTTCAGAAATTGAAAGGAAAAGCTCGGGGTATTCGTTTCTCAGGATTTTAAGTATCCGCTCTTTCATTTCTGCGGCGGCTTTCTCGGTAAAGGTAATGGCAAGAATGCGTTCCGGCTGGCTGCCGCCTTTAAGCAGGGCAATGTATCTTCTGGCCAGCTTTTCTGTCTTGCCGGAGCCGGCAGGCGCAGCAACAACGATGTTCAGTTTGGTGTTAAATATGTCGCTGACGTCCTGATTATTAGGCATGAGAGATTATACAACAGGCATAAGCCAAATACCATAGCGGGCGGGCAAGGGGTTCTATCGGGTTGCTGAAAAGTCCTTTTCGTGGACTTCTTCGGGTAATTGTTATTATTTATCCCCTAATTTCGAAACAAATTAGGGGATAGCAGGGTGCTTAGTGCGCATAATTAGAGTTTTTCAGCGCCCTGTTAGAAATAAAGATCTCTTCTGCCGTGTTTTACAAGTTCCAGGTGCTCGCCAGTCTTCTTCTTGAGTCTTTCATCCTCTATCAGGCCAAGAAAATGGTTGATGACCTTATAGCCCTTTACTTTTAATTCAGGCGGGGCGAAGTCCTCAAGGTATTCCGCGAAAGTAAGTATTCCGTTTGGCCTGCAGAATTCGTGTATCTCGCCCGGCTTCGCGATGCCCATGAAATTCTCGCCTGTGCGCCCCATGCGGTAACAGGCCGTGCAGAAGGAAGGCAGCAGGTTTTGTCCGATCGCATCCTCTATAACCTGTTCAACCTTCCTTTTGTCGTGGCTTTCAAATTGGGTCATAGCGGATTTTTTTCCATACCCGCCGGTTGTTGTTACTGAAGCGGCAGAAGTCTGTGAAATGCCGATTTTAAACGCCTTGCTGCGAATTTCCGCGGTCTCCCTGGTGCTTATAATCATTCCGGTGTAGGGCACCGCAAGTCTGATAATCGCTATGAGTTTCAGAAAATCTTCATCCGAGACGGGATGTTCCGGCGTATAGCTTACGGTAGGGGCCTCGCATAATCTCGGAACAGAAATAGTATGCGGCCCAACACCTCCGACCCTTTCAAGATATTCGGCGTGAGCTATAAGAGAGAGCACTTCAAATTTCCAATCGTAGAGCCCGAAGAGAACCCCAAGCCCTCTGTCGTCAATTCCGGCTTCAAGGGCGCGATCTTGCGCGGTAATCTGCCTGTCGTAATCCGCCTTCGGCCCCTCGTGAAGCTTCTTGTAGGTATCCCTGTGATAGGTCTCCTGAAAGAGCTGGTAAGTCCCTATATGCGCCGCTTTAAGTTTCCTATAATCCGCCGTAGTCGTAGCCGCGATATTTACGTTTATACGCCTGATATTGCCCTTTGGAGTTTTAACGGAGTAGATGGCGTCGATAACGCTTATGACGTAATCAATGTCCGCCTGCTTTGGATCTTCTCCAAACTCAAGTAAAACCCGTTTGTGTCCCATATTTATCAGTATCTCAGTCTGAGACTTCACTTCTTCCATCGTCAGGCGGGATCTCTTTGCAGCCTTGTTGCTTGAGTGAAAATTGCAGTAGGCGCAGTCGTTAACACAATAATCAGAAGCGTAGAGCGGGGCAAAAAAGACCAGGCGTTCCCCGTATATTTCATTCTTGATAAGCGAAGCGATGCGGAAGAGTTCCTTCTGGTTCCCGGCATTCTCCATATTCACAAGCACGCCGACTTCCTCAACGGAAAGCCCCTTCTTTTCACGCGCCTTTTTCAATACGCGTTTTATATCTTCTGCGGACGGGGATTTTGTCCTCTCAATAATACCGAAAATCTTAGTTTCGTCGACTATTTCAAGCGCATCCGGGCTCATTTTTTCCTTTCAAAGCAGTATTTTACTCTATTTGATTTTAAGGGTTATGGCAGCAGGATTCAATGACTTTTGTCATGTAAAACACAGCGAAACTCTCACCCGGCAGGGATTTTCTCGGGACAAGTGAAACCCCGAAGTTAGCGCACTACTGCTTCCCGCAAGAGCTGATTACTTTGACACTTTCCTTTTTTTTGTCTCTTTCTTTCTGTACTTATCCAGTATGGCGTTTACTTTTTCCGGGCCCATGCGCACATAAATGTCCTCATTTACCTGCATTACGGGCGAGAGACCGCAACAGCCGAGGCAGCGGGTAATATTTAAACCGAACATTTTGTCGGGAGTGACTTCACCGAGTCCGATCTTAAGCGTCTCCTGAAGTTTTTCCAGCACCCTGCCGCCGCCGGCTACATAGCAGGCCGTGCCCTTACACATGAAAACCTGGTATTTTGCACGCGGTTTCAACGTGAAATAATTATAGAAAGTTGCCATACCATAAATGTGAGCTGTCGGGATTCCCAGCCTGTCAGATACCAGGTCCATCGCCTCCGCCGGAAGATAGCCAAAGACCTCCTGGGTTTTATGCAGCACACCCATGAGCATTCCCTGATTGTCGTTCAGTTTATGTTCCGACCCGATAAACCTCTCTATCTCCTTGAACTTTTCCCGTACTTCCTTATCTTTTATCTCAAGGCTCTTTACGGCCATATTGCCTCCTTGAAGGCGTTTTAGACGTTTACGTTCTTTTCCCGTATCTCTGCCGGTATCCCTTCCGGGCAGCGTTTGTGGTAATGAGTATGGAGCAGTTTGTGAGACAAGTGCCCGAGCGGCTCCTTAAGAAAATCCTTGTAGATTTTTGTAATGAGAGGGTTCTCGTGGGATTTCCTTAGCGCTTTTTTCTCGTCTATGGAATAGAGCCCCGCTCCTCTCAGGTTGTAGAGCGTGTGATCCAGCGGGTCGGTCATTCCCTGCGGATAGGGCTGGCCGCCGCCGCCAATACAGCCTCCCGGACAGGTCATCACTTCTATGAAATGGTAATTGCGTTTTCCTTCTTTTATCTCCGCAAGCAGTTTATGCACATTACTCAACGAGAAAACCACCGCGACATTTACCTTAAGCCCGTCAATATCCACAGTTGCTTCCCTGATACCGTCAAGGCCCCGGACAGCTTTAAGTTCTATCGCGGGCAGCTGTTTCTTAGTTATTACTTCGTAGGCCGTTCTAAGCGCCGCTTCCATTACACCGCCGGTAACTCCAAAGATCGGCGCAGCTCCGGTCGATTCGCCGAGAGGATCGTCGAACTCTCCCTTTTTCAACTCGTTAAACTTGATGCCGGCCTGTTTTATCATGCGGATAAGCTCACGGGTGGTAAGCACCACATCCACATCTCTATAACCGCTGGAGTCCATCTCATCCCTGCTGCATTCAAACTTTTTTGCCGTGCACGGCATAATGGAAACCGAATACATCTTAGAGGCAGGAACCCCTGATTTTTCCGCGTAATAGGTTTTTATAAGAGCTCCCATCATCTGCTGCGGCGATTTGCAGGTTGAAAGATTAGGCAGGAACTCCGGGTGGAAATGCTCGCAGTATTTTATCCAGCCGGGGGAGCAGGACGTAAACATCGGCAGTTTTCCTTTGTTTTTTATCCTGTCAATCAGCTCGTGGCCTTCTTCAATGATGGTGAGATCCGCCGAGAACTGGGTATCGAAAACAGCTTTAAAACCAAGTATTCTAAGGGCAGCCACTATTTCATAGGTCAGGTCTGTGCCTGGTGCAAAACCAAAACCCTCGCCGAGAGCCACTCTGACTGCAGGGGCTATCTGCACGGCGCAGAATTTTTCCGGGTCTGCCAGATTTTTAAACACCTCTTCTGTATAGTCCCGCTCCATTAGCGCGCCGGTCGGGCAAAAGAGCGTACACTGCCCGCAGGCGATGCAAACACTATCCTTTATGTTCATATTATAGGCAGGCACAACCGTGCTCTTAAATCCGCGGTGTGAATATGAAAGCGCGTTGACACCCTGTATTTCCGAACAAACCCGGACGCATTTCCCGCAGAGAATGCACTTTTCAGGGTCTCTCATTATTGAGGGGGAGGAGAAATCGGTTGCGTATCTTTTTCTCTCTCCGTCAAACCTGAGGTCCCTTATACCGAAAAGATTGGCCAGTTTCTGCAGATCGCAATCCTCGTTCTTCTCGCAGATCTGGCAATCGCGCGGGTGATTGTCAAGAATGAGCTCCACGATATCTCTTCTCGCTTCCCGTATAGCCGGCGTGTTGGTCTTTACGTTCATTCCTTCCGCGGCCGCCGTAGCGCACGAGACAGGGAAGTTTTTCTGTCCGTCAATCTCAACGACACAGACCCTGCAGGCCCCTGCAGTAGAGAGTTTCGGATGGAAACAGAGGCGGGGTATATGAATGCCTATGGCCTCCGCGGCCTCCATCACGGTACTTCCGGCCAAAACCGCCGCCTTTTGTCCGTCAATTATGAGGTTTATCATTTTTTTATCGCTCATCAGCCGCGCCCTCCTTTCTGTCGCATCTTAAGCACCTGTCCGCTTCATCGCAGGCCTGGGACTTAGCGTAACCCAGTTCAACTTCGGTAAAAGCCTGCAGCCTCTTGGCCATGGATAGTTTTGCGTGGCTCACCCGGCCCTTAGGCTTTACTTCTTTACTGGGATCTATATAATCAACTACCTTTCGCTCGCCTTTAATTACAAATCTGCCTTTTTGCATATCGGCGCCTGTGAGGTATCTCTCGATGGACACAGCAGCCCTCTCTCCGTCCGCCACGGATTCTATCACCGTGCCTCCTCCGCTAACAAGGTCTCCGCCGGCAAAAACGCCGTCCAGGCTGGTGGCAAGCGAATATTTATCCGCCTTGACCGTTCCGTTATCATTCGCCGCCAGGCTGACTCCGGAGAACGCAAGTTTTTCGGGCTTGCCCCCTATCGCGCTGATAACTATATCAGCGGGCAGGACAAACTTTTCTCCTGTTGAAACCGGCTTGCGCCTTCCGCTCAAATCAAAATCTCCGGGACGCGTGTGGAGACATTCCAGCTCAGTGATTCTGCCATCCTCGCCCCTGATAGCGCTGGGTATCAGCAGGAAGTGGAATTTAACACCTTCGCGCTCGCCTTCAACCACCTCTTCGGGTATTGCCGGCATTGCGTCTCTGGTTCTCCTGTAAACAACATTAACTTCCGCCGCCCCGAGTCTCAGGCAAGACCTTGCCACATCCATAGCGGCGCTGCCGCCACCTATAACCGCTACCTTCTTGCCGGTTACCACTATCTTGTTGTCGCCTTTGATAATAGTGTAGTTTCCGCCTATCTTCTTTATTTTTTCACAGTTGTAGTCTTTTAGAAAGGAAAGGGATCCGAGAAAGCCCAGAAGATCTACACCTGGTATGTCCAGCCGGCTCTCTTTCCAGGCCCCGATAGAAAGATATACCGCTTTAAACCCTTTGCCTTTAAGCTCGGAGAAAGTTATATCCTTGCCAAAAGTAATTCCGGTTTTAATTTTCACGCCTGCCTTGACAATCCTTTTTATATCTCTTTCAACTATGTCTTTTGGAAGCCTGTATTCCGGGATTCCCAAAGAAAGCATTCCGCCTACAATCTTCTCAGATTCAAAAACTACCGGTTGGTAACCGCGCCTCGCGAGATGATAGGCGCAAGACAATCCGGAAGGACCGCTCCCGATGATTGCGACCTTCTCTTTCAAGCTCTTTCCTTTATAGGCCGGAAGTTCTATCCTGTCCCCTCCGGTATAATCGGCCGCAAATCTCTTCAACATCATGATGGAGACCGGGTCATCTATCTTGCCTCTCCTGCAGTTGCTCTCGCAGGGATGATGGCAGACCCTGCCGCAGACGGAAGGCAGAGGATTTCGTTTTAGAATAGTCTCAATGCTTCCTTTCGTGTCGTTGTTCCGTATCTGGCCGATAAACTGCGGGATGTCTATATGCACGGGGCAGGTATGCTGGCAGGGTGAAGTAAAAAGTTCGCCGCAGACTGCAGAGGGACACTTTCTTTCATTTATATGCGCCTCGTATTCGTTCCTGAAATACCTTATCGTGGAGAGCACCGGGTTTGGGGCGGTCTGCCCCAGTCCGCAGAGCGCCGTCTTCCTGATGGTGTTGCCGAGTTTCTCAAGTTTTTCTATATCGCCGGGCTTGCCTTCTCCCCGCGTGATTCTCTCAAGTATCTCCAGCATCCTCTTGGTGCCTTCCCTGCAAGGTGTGCACTTGCCGCAGGATTCATCTTGTGTAAACTCCAGAAAAAATTTCGCAACATCAACCATGCAGTCTGTCTCGTCCATAACGATGAGGCCGCCCGAGCCCATGATTGAGCCCGCGGCAATCAAAGAATCATAATCTATCGGGGTGTTGAGGTACTGAACCGGCAGGCAGCCGCCTGACGGACCTCCAGTCTGGGAAGCTTTGTACTTATTCCCCTTTTTGATTCCGCCGCCGATATCAAATATCACCTCTCCGAGCGTGGTTCCCATAGGAACCTCCACCAGCCCGGTATTGTTAATCTTTCCGGCAAGCGCAAAAACCTTGGTCCCTTTGCTCTTCTCGGTGCCGAGTTTCGCGAATTCTTCCGCGCCGTCAAGGAGTATCTCCGGAATATTGGCCCAGGTCTCAACATTATTGATAAGCGTAGGCCTGCCCCATAAACCTTTCACGGCAGGGAAAGGAGGCCGCACTCTCGGCATTCCGCGCTCTCCCTGAATGGAATTAATGAGCGCGGTCTCTTCGCCGCAAACAAACGCGCCGGCCCCGAGAACCAGGTCAATTTCAAAAGAAAACCCTGTCCCTAAAATATTTTTGCCTAAAAAGTTGTTATCCCCGGCCGTCTTTATGGCCTTTCTTAAACGCTCAACCGCAAGCGGATACTCAGCCCTGATATAGACTATTCCCTGAGTGGCGCCTACCGCGAAACCGCCTATTGCCATAGCCTCAAGCACCGAGAAGGGATCCCCCTCAATTGTGCTTCTGTCCATAAAAGCGCCGGGATCGCCTTCATCTGCGTTGCAAATGACATATTTTTGCTCGGCTTTTTCCCTTGCGACATAACTCCATTTCGTGCCGGTGGGAAAGCCGCCGCCGCCCCTGCCGCGCAGGCCGGACTTCAAGACTTCGTCTATGACCTGATCTGGGGAGTATTGGGAAAGAGTTTTAGCAAGGGCCTGGTACCCCCGCACCGCAAGATAGTCATGAAGAGAATCTGGGTCTATTATGCCGCAATTCCTCAGCACTATGCGTTTTTGTTTTTTAAAACCGGGCAGGTCTCCGAAAACATAAGCAGATCTTTCTTCGAGGCATTCGCATTTGGTTTCAGGACCACAGGCTTCCGACTCTTTTAGGGCCGGCTTTTTTGACAGGGCATCGGCGACTATTTTCTTCGCCTTAGCTTCATTGACATTTTCGTATTTTACGGGAAGAGATCCCAGGCGGTAGACTTCAACGGTAGGCTCAACATTGCATCTTCCGGCGCAGCCTTTAACTCCCACGTAAACTCCGCGGGCTTTCCGTTTCTTCAGTTCTGAATTTATTATTTCAAGGACTCCCTTCGAACCGGCCGCTATCTCGCAGGTAGACATACCCACGCTGATCCTGACCGGCGCGAACCACTTCTTGAGGCTTCCCCGAAGAGCCTTTTGCCTCAGCTGCGCTACTATTTCAACCGGATTGCTCATCACCTGTCTCCTTTCCACATTGAAATGGGCGGCTTCACTGCCGCGCTAAAGAGAGCTGTTTATTTGTGATTTTTTTCCCTTACGCTGACGTGGTAGATAACATTTTCAAGTTCAATGGCTAGATTGATGTTATTGACTATCACTTTTTCCGGAACCTTTAGCGTAACCGGGGCAAAATTGAGAATGCCACGGATGCCGGCCGCTATAAGCATTTCCGCTGATTCCTGCGCCACAACAGAAGGTACTGCAAGAATGGCAACACGGATGCGGTTCGTTTTGACATAGTCCAGAATGTCTTTGACGGGGTATACCTGGAGGACGCCTGATTTCATCTGTTTCGCGGGATCCGCATCAAAAGCCGCTGAAACTTGTATGTCCTCTTTGTCAAAACCCTTGTAGCGAAGCAAAGCGCTGCCGAGATTTCCGGTGCCGACAAGTATTACTTTTTGCACTTCGTCTTTGCCGAGGATGTAATTAAGTTTATCTATAAGGGCGTCTATTATATATCCGCCTTTTTTATTGCCGGTAATGCCGAAAAGTGAAAAATCCTTTCTAACCTGGGCAGCTGTAACACCGGAAGCCTCGCCGAGATTATCGGAGAACACCTTCACATAACCGAGTTCTTTCAAGTCCCTTAGGCATCTCCTGTAGCGGAAAAGCCTAAAAATGCAGCTTTTTGATTCAGACATAGCACCTGCCTTTTGCGCAGAAAATCCAATAAATAGGATTATACCCGGATATTACTGCGCCGTCAACACTTAATGCGTTTTTATTCACATTAAACTGATACAACACACAAGCAATTAGTCACTCACAATGCTAATGCGTTACTTATTGTGCCTTTTTCACATTATTACTAACTCGTTGGCAGACAAGGATGTATTTAAAGATATTTAATGTGACAGACGGATTTTAATACTCCCCCCCGGAAAAACAAAAGGGCGCCGCGATTACGGCGCCCTCTATTATACATAGCGGAAATCTATCTGGTATACTGCGGCCTTGACTTGTATTCGGTATGGAATAACTTATGCGCCTTGTCGCCGAGAGGGTTTCCGATGTAGTCAGCATAAAGCCTTTTCACATACGGATTCTTGTGCGAAACCCTAAGGACTCTGTCGTCGTCATCCTGATATATGGCCGCTGTTCTTTCCTTTCTCAATTCATCGCAAACCATATATGGCTGACCGCCCCCGCCCACACAGCCTCCGGGGCAAGCCATTACTTCAACGAAATGATAAGGCAGTTCTTCGCCTTTCTTCTTGGCTTCGCGTATCTTGTTGATGACTTCCTCTACGTGAGAAAGACCGTGCGCTACGGCTATCCTTACTTTAGTGCCGGCAATATTTATTTCGGATTCCTTTACTCCTTTCAGGCCGCGCGTAGTTTTAAATTCTACCTTCTCGGCTTCCTTTCCGGTAACAAAATGATACGCGGTTCGAAGAGCCGCTTCCATCACCCCTCCGGTCGCTCCAAATATAACGCCGGCGCCGGTGTAATCCCCGAGCATATGATCGCATTCTTCATCGGGAAGATTGAGAAAATCTATCCCGGACTGCTTGATCATCCTGGCGAGTTCTCTCGTAGTTATTACAACATCTATATCCTGAAGCCCGGAAGCGAACATTTCACCGCTCCTGGTAATCTCGTATTTCTTCGCGGTGCAGGGCATAATAGAGACCCCAAATATCTTCTTCGGATCTATGTTATGCTTCTCCGTATAGTAGGTTTTAGTAAGCGTGCCCAATATCTCGTGCGGCGACTTGGTTGACGAGAAATGCTCTATCATATCAGGGTGAAACTTCTCCATAAAATCAACCCAAGCAGGACAGCAGCTGGTAATCAGCGGCAACGGCCCCTTTTTGTGGGCAAACCTTTCTACAAACTCGCTGGCTTCTTCCATAATACAGACATCGGCCGCGAAGTTGGTGTCAAAGACCGCCTTAAACCCCATCCGGCGGAAGAGCGCATAAAGCTTGTTCGTGAAGTTAGCGCCGGTCACGCCAAAAGCCTCGCCTATGGCTACCCTGACTGCGGGAGCTATCTGAACAACGCAGTGCTTTTCTGAATCACGAAGCGCCGCCCAAACCCTTTCGGTATCATCTTTTTCAACGATGGCGCCGGTCGGGCAATGCGCCGAGCACTGGCCGCACTTGACGCAGGGAGATTCACCCATATTAATATCCCCTGCGGGTGAAATTCTGGTTCCCATTCCTCTTTCAAGGAAAGAGAGCGCCCAGACATCTTGGTCCTGCTGGCATACATATATACATCTGCCGCAGAGTATGCATTTCTCCGGCTGAAGTTCTATAACGCCTGTTGAAGAATCCTTCGGTATCTGCCTGAGAAATTTTTTGAAATGCTCCTCGCTTATGCCAAAATCCGCCGCAAGTTTCTGCAGTTCGCAGTTGTTGTTCCGGGCGCAGGTCAGACAATCATTTGGGTGGTTTGAAAGGATAAGCTCCAGCACGGTGCGCCGGACTGCCACGATGTCGGGATCATTCGTAACTATCTCCATCTTCTCTTCAAGCGGAGTGCAACAGGCCCTAAACATCTTGTTGCTGCCTTTAATTTTGACAATGCAGAGCCCGCAGGCCGCCGAAGGCGGGAGATCCTGGTGCTTGCAAAGCGTAGGTATTTTTATCTGCACCTTCTTCGCCGCTTCCAATATAGTGGTGCCTTCTTTTACCTCTACTTTTATGCCGTTAATTACGGCCTCAATCATTTTATACATGGCTTACTCCTTCGCTACGGCTTCGAATTTGCAGACTTCGGTGCAGTTTCCGCATTTTATGCATTTTACCTGGTCTATCGTAAATCCCTTTTCTCTGTTGCCGGAGATGGCCTGCGTCGGGCAATTCTTAACACAAACGCCGCACCTCTTGCATTTATCTTCACCTATCTTGTACATAAGCAGGTATTTGCACTTGCCTGCCGGGCACTTCTTGTTCACTATGTGCGCCTTGTACTCATCTTCAAAATACTTCAGAGTGGATAAGACCGGGTTGGCCGCAGTCTGCCCAAGCCCGCAAAGCGAAGCCTTCTGCATCGCGTAGGCTATCCTTTTCAGTTTATCAAGGTCGGCGAGCTCGCCTTCTCCGTTTGAAATTTTGTTCAGGAGCTGGAGCATCTGGTAACCGCCGATGCGGCAGGGCGCGCACTTGCCGCAGGATTCGTCAACGCAGAAACCGAGATAAAACTTCGCAAGATCGACCATACAATCGGTCTCGTCAATCACAATCATTCCGCCGGAGCCCATAATGGAGCCGAGCTTACCGAGGTTTTCGTAGTCAACAGGCGTGTCGAGGAAATCTTTCGGGATAACTCCGCCCGAAGGACCGCCGGTCTGAACAGCTTTTATCTTTTTTTCAGGGTTCAGCAGGCCGCCGGCAACTTCAAAGACTATTTCCCTCAAGGTAATGCCCATCGGGACTTCGACAAGACCGGAATTCTTTATTTTCCCGGTTATTGCAAATACTTTTGTGCCTTTTGAGGTGGCGGTTCCGATCTTCGCGAGCCAATCCCCGCCGTTAGAAAGTATCTGGGGTACGGCTGCCAGTGTTTCTACATTATTAATGATTGAAGGTTTATCCCAAAGGCCTTTTACGGCAGGGAAAGGCGGCCGGGGTTTCGGCGTTCCTCTTTTTCCTTCGACCGAAGCTATAAGAGCAGTTTCTTCTCCGCATACAAAAGCGCCTGCGCCGAGCCTGATTTCCATCTCGTAAGTAAAGCCGCTTTCCAGAATGTTTTCCCCGAGAAGGCCGTATTCCCTTGCGTCTTCAAGTGCTTTTTCTATCCTTTTCACGGCAAGCGGGTATTCAGCCCGTATATATAGATACCCTTTTGAAGCGCCGATTGCGTAGCCTGCGATTATCATTCCTTCCACTACAGCATGAGGGTCTCCCTCGAGAACGGAACGATCCATGTATGCCCCGGGATCCCCTTCATCTCCGTTACAAATCATGTATTTCTGATCTGTCTTTTGGTTTTTGGCGGTGCTCCATTTCATCCAGGTGGGGAAACCCGCTCCGCCTCTTCCTCGCAGGCCTGATTTCTTAAGTTCCTCTATGACCTTATCCTGGCTTTTCAGTTCGAGCAAGGCCTTCCTGAGACCCTGGTAACCGCCGGCTCTGATGTAATCATCTATGCTGTCGGGGTCAACAAGCCCGCAATTCTTGAGAACAATTCTTAACTGTTTATCTCTGCCATCATGCGAGAGCTCTTCGATTATCTTGCCGGCGAGCACCGTCTGCTCAATGATTTTCTTTATGTCCGCTTCCCTGACATTACTATAAGTCACGTTATCCGGCAGAATCCTAAGAACAAGGCCTTTGTCGTAAACGCCGATATCGGCTACGGGCACTATGCTTGCTTTTTCAGCAGCGCCGGAGTCCCTCAATTGGTTGGCGAGCATAGTGTTAAAATCCACGCCCTTGTTTTCAACTGCCCCTGTATCTTTTACCAAAATTATTTTGTGCGGCATATTATACCTGTCCCTTAAAAGAAGATATAGTCTTTCACTAATTTCTTATTCCTAACGTGTCTTTCCAGAATCGTAACCGCCACTTCCGCGGTTACCTTACCATAAGTTACCCTGGGAAGCCCTTCAACATTTACCTCAACCAGCGGTTCGGCGAAACATTTGCCGGCGCAGCCGCACTTCTTTATCACTACCTCAATGTTTCTTTTCTTGGCCTCATCGAGCAGGGTGGCATAGACCACATCCGCCCCGGCGGCTATTCCACAGGTGCTCATACCGACCTTTATCCAGTTCTTGGAAGTATCCACTCCCTCTTTCTTCATACTGTCCATTGTTTCGACCGATATTTTCTTCATAAGATGGCCATCCTTGGTTAATTTTTAATGATAATTCTGCAGAATTTCCGCTATCTGTTTGCGCTGGACTTTCCCGTAAACTTTCTCGTCTATCATCATAACCGGTGCAAGACCGCAACAACCGAGGCACCTGACAACATCAAGATGAAAGAGCCCGTCCTTTGTGGTCTCTCCTTCATTTATTTCAAGGAGTTTCTTTACTTCATCAATCAAATCAGCAGCGCCCTTCAAGTAACAAGCCGTTCCGAGGCAAACCGAGATGTTGTGTTTGCCGGGCGGCTCCAGCTTGAAGTAGTTATAGAAGGTTATAACTTCGTAAATTCTCGCAAGAGGAACATCGAGCGTTTGGGAGAGTTTTAAAGCGGTTTCTCTGGGAACATAGCCGTAAAGATTCTGCATTCCGTGTAGTATCATTATGAGACTGCCTTTCTTGTCCTTCCACTTCTTAACTATTCGTTCAAGGTCTGCGTCAAGATTTTTTGTTTCCATAATACCATCCTCTCTCTGATTTTTGCCAAAAGGCAATTATTATGTGACTTTAATCACATTTATAGCAGTTTAGCCAATAACAGTCAAGCCCATTGTAATGCCTATTATCGCTTACGGAAGCTTAGCATTTACCCTGGCTAAGATATGTCGATTATATCCGCTTAGTTACATGCGCTCACTTTTCGTTTACATCATATCGTTGTTTTGCATTGTTTTTATTGAACGTATTAATATTCCTATTATCACATTATAGCATTTGATATTATGCTGCCTTGTTAAACAGCTTATACTTAAAGAGTTATTTGTTTGACATTTAGGATTAATGCCTGTGAGTGGTAGTTAAAGCGGGTTTTAGCTTATAAAAGCTTTTATTTGGACTTTTCGCGCCTATACGCATCAAGCGCCGCCGGAAAAGGTGATAGCACACGCTCAAGCACCCCTTGAAGGAACGCTATCGCCACTCCGTAATTGGTTATCGGTACTCCTGCTTCCCTTGACTTATGTATCCTTGAGAGCATCTCCCTGCGAGTAAGCATGCAACCGCCGCACGGAATGACCAGCTTGTACTGTTCCAGGTTATCAGGATAATCCCTGCCGGAGCAGATATCTATTTTTATGTCCCCGCCAACATATTGCCGCAGCCAGCGCGGAATCTTAACCCTGCCAATATCATCTTCTATGGCATGATGACTGCAGGCTTCTGCAATAAGTATCTTGTCGCCGGCCTTCATTTTTTCCACCGCAAGTATTCCTTTCACGGATTCCTGCAGGTCGCCCTTATAGCGCGAAAAGAGTATGGAAAAAGTGGTGCATCTCACGCCGGCGGGTGTATCGGCAACCATCTTGAGCACGGTCTGTGAATCGGAAACTACCAAGTCCGGTGGAGACTTCAGGTTTAAAAGCGCGTGCGCGTACTCTCTTTCCTTTGTTATAAGGCAAGTCTGATCGTTATCAAGCGCATCGCGTATAGTCTGAACCTGCGGAAGAATAAGCCTCCCTTTGGGAGCCTGCAGATCTATGGGGATAATCAGCACAGCGAGGCCTCCGGCCGGCATCAGGTCTCCTATAAGCGCAGGCGGGTTCAAAAACTCATCCGGAGCAGTCTCTATTAGATGTTTCTTCAGCGCGTTAATGATTCTGTCACGGTTGCCTTCATCCCTGCTCGAGCAAATAATAATCCGTGAAGAGACCGCGGTAGCCTGTTCAATAAAAACATCTGAAGGTTTTTTTAGGTCGGCTTTGTTAACAATTATTATTACCGGAGTATTGCGCTTCTTTGCCTCAGCCGCTATAGTTTCTTCGTACCCGCTCCAGGCATCCGGCTCGGTCACAAGCACGAGAATATCGGAACGGTCAAACACTTTGAAGGTTTTATTAATCCTCAGGCTGCCCAGTTCGGATTTGTCGTCAAAACCGGCGGTGTCGAGGAAAAGAACCGGACCAAGCGGCAACAGCTCCATTGCCTTTTCTACAACGTCTGTTGTTGTTCCGGCAACCGGAGAAGTTATTGAAACATCCTGCCCTGAAATGTAGTTAAGGAAACTTGACTTGCCGACGTTAGTCCGGCCGAAAATGCTAATTTGAAGTCTAAGCGATTTAGGGGCGGTCTGCATTTTCTTCCCTGTAGCCGAGAGCTACCAGATTGTAAGGCGAGAGCACTTTGGTTACGAGTTCCTTGCCGAGCTTTTCCTCAAGATACTGTCTGAGGTTTGGCTGTTTTGTTCTCCGGAAATCGGCAAGAATCTCATTGGCGCGGTCATAGCCGATACTTGGCAAAAAAGCCGTGATAAGCGCCGGGCTCTTCTCGAAATATTCGCGGCATTTATCTTCATCTGCCAGTATTCCGCTGACATGCGCGGCGAATATTTTATTGGAAGCTATGAGCAGACCGGTGGTTTCAAGCATTATCTGGGCCAGAAGAGGCATAAATTCGTTGATCTGCAGAGTTCCTTTTGAGCAAAGTTCTGACACCGTAATATCATTGGAGAGCACTCTGTAGCCTGCCTGCGCCACGGCCTCTGCGATAACAGGATTTACCTTCCCCGGCATTATAGAAGAGCCGGCTTGCGCCGCAGGCAAATGTATCTCTCCCAGGAGATTCAACAGACGCAAGTCGGAAGAGATCTTAATAAGATTGACAGCGTTCGCCTTGAGAATGGCGGAGGCTTCAACAAAAGCATCATTATTGGCGGTGGGGTCTATTACATTCTCCGCTCGCGCGAGACCCAGGCCTGTCACTTCGCGAAGTTTTTCGATAACAAGGAAGATATAACTTTTCGGCGCGCCAAGACCGGTGCCGACTGCCGTCCCGCCGAGGTTGACTACGCGAAGACGCTCTTCCGCCTTAAAAGTCCGCCATCTGTCTCTCGCAAAAGCTTCCGCAAAAGCCGAGAACTCCGCGCCGAGCGTGACGGGCACGGCCTCCTGCATCTCGGTTCTCCCGATCTTGACAATACCGGCAAACTCTTTTTCTTTCTTCTGGAAAGCGCCCTGAAGCCCTGCATTGGCTGCGGAAAGCGCCTTAAGATCATAGATAAGCGCTACCTTTAGCGCAGTGGGGAAAACATCATTGGTGGATTGATGCTTGTTCACATCCTCAAGCGGGTGGACGAGCGCTTCGGCGCCCTTGCCGCCACCGAGAATTTCGCTTGCCCTGTTGGCTATCACTTCGTTCAAATTCATATTCAGCGAAGTTCCGGCGCCGCCCTGAAAAGCGTCCACGGGGAATTGCTCAGAATATTTTCCTTCCGCGACCTCTTCCGCCGCCCGAATAATTGCGTCAGAGTTTTTTATAGACAGGTATTTTAGCTCACGGTTCGCGAGCGCCGCCGCCTTTTTGACCTGCGCGACCGCACGGATAAGAGAGGGATTTACCTTTATACCGCTAAGGGGGAAATTTTCAACAGCGCGCGCGGTGTGTATGCCCCAGAGGGCATCCGCGGGGATCTGTTTCTCGCCAAGCATGTCTTTCTCTATCCTGTATTTTATTGACAAGAATCTCTCTCCGCTGAATATTCTTTTTTCAGAAAATACCTTGAACCGCTGAGGCTATTTGGCTGGGGACAGCTGCAGATTTATTTTGAGTGGGGCTCCTGGCACAACAGAGGCCCTGACAGAAGCTACTTTAAAACCCTTTCTCCAGGCTCTGATCTCGTATTCGCCAAATTTCATTTCCCCGCTGGCAAAGTAACCTTCCTCGTCTGTTACAAGGCTGGAGACCTCTTTGCCGTCATAGTAGATGTTCACTATGGCAGAGGAAAGCGCTATTTCTTCGCCCGGGAATGCTGAGGAGACAATGACATTTCCGGTAACAACATTCCAGGCCTGCTCCTGGGAAACTATCATGTCTAAAAGGATGCTTCCTTTCTCATCCACGGCAACCTGAGTGCTCGTAAAACCGGCTGTCTGATGCCAGAATGCAAGCGTATAGATTCCGGCCTTTAGCTCACCCGTAGAGTAGCCACCCTCTTCATTTGAAGCTATGGAATCAATCTCTTTTCCGCCGCGGTAAATGCTTATCCTGGCGCCGGCAACCCTGTTCCAATTCTTATCAAGGACAGAACCTTTAACTGCGCTGGGTCCATAACCGGTCTTCTTCGGTTTAAAATTATAATTGTTAGCTCTGCCTTCCGATTCCGGCGCGAAAAGGTTTTGAGTAGTTTGCTTTCTGGGAGCATTTCCGAAATCCAGCCCTAGAGAAAATCTGCTTATATTCCCTGCGTCGGCATAGGGTATGTAAGCGTAATCTATGGATAATTCACCAAAGGAGATTCCTGCCCCAAGAGACAGACCTCCGAGCGTGCTTCTGCTGTTATACCCGCCGCGCAGGAAGAGATTGCTTGACTGGTCAAGCGCCAGCCCCAACTGCCCGCCGACACAAAAGTAGGATGCATTATCGGACGGCATATTGTAATCTCCGTCCAGGGTCAAATTCTTAAAAGGTATTATCCCGATCCCGACCCTCACGTTCATGGGGAGTGTTGCCGTATCCGAAACAAATTTCACATTGCCAGTGAAGTTTGAGACCACGGCGGCAACATTTACTTTTGCACCTCCGTTCAAAGGCAAGGTAGCAAATAAACCCGCGTCGCCTGTAAAAGTGGAAGCCGTGTCGCCGAGATTCAGCGAGATATATTTCCCTGTAACACCAAGCCCGAAACCTCCAAAATAATAGGCCAAAGAAAGCGCAGCAGACATATCGTAAGGAGAAATTGAACCTGTCGAAACGCCAAGTGAGTCATAGGTCGGAACAGACCCGCCGGAAAAATAAGTAACACCGGTTCCGATACGGAAGTTCCCGAGGGCGAAGCTTAAAGAAGCCCAGTCGTAAAAAGTGTCGGCAAGGTAAGCAGTGTGCATAAGGACTATCGAGGTGGAGTCGTTATAGGTCAGCGCAGCGGGGTTCCAGTAAACCGCGCTGGAGTCCCCACAGATAGCAGAATAGGCTTCACCCATTCCGGCCGCTTTGCCGCCGACGCCAAGTTTTAAAAACTGCGCAGGGGAAGTGCCGGCGTCCGCCAAACTATTTGCGCAGAATGCGGCTGCTGAGAGCAGACAAATTGCTGACATAACAACAAGTGATTTCTTATTCATATTCATATTCTATATTTATAGCTCCTTTTTATCAAGCAGAAAAAAGCGTCGCATTTAGCCCGGGTTTCTACTTTTTCCCTTTCTTTACCGCTGTTTTCGCGGCCTTTTTCGCGGAAATCTTTACTGGCCCATGCTTTCCGCCCTTGCCTTTAACAACGGCGTATCTGATAATTGTCTGATAATTCTTTGGGTCGCCCTTAAAGAACATCCCGGGTCCTTTTATATACTCTTCCTCGTGTTTTCCCGCAAGGATATATTTGTTATCTTTAACAAACTCCATCAGCCGGTTAACATCGAAGGTCTCATCGTCATAGGAGCCAAGGTGCAGTATCTCCGCGGCTTCCCCGGCTGCGCCGTAATCCCAGTACTTCAACTCTATCTTCAAACCGTCTTTCTGAGCCGGAAGCTCAAGCACCTCTTCCGGAACCTGCAGGGCAAATTCGGCAGACCATTTATCTTTGGGAGTATCCGTCCCTCCGGTCCATCTCGCCTTCGGGACAGCCATAACTGTTTTGTCTGTTTGCTTCAAGCTGTAATACATTTTATAAAGAGCGGCAATCCCCTCGCCGGCAATTTTTTCCGGTTCCCCCGTAAGCGTGACGGCTATGACCTTATGCTTCTCAAGCTTATTTATCTGAGGATCCTTCAAACCCTCGTATTTTGACAGATCCGGACCCTTCGGCCAGACAAAGAAAAGCACTGCGGCGCATACAACGATTAACCCGCCGGCAATCAAAAGAAACTTTTTCATATTTAGCCTCCGTTATCAGCGCGCCTTTACGCACGCCAGATATATTTTCTCAATGGCCTTCACGGTATCCGTCAGTTCAAATTTTTCCTCAACGGTCCTGCGGGCCGCAGCTCCGAGCATTTTCCTTTTTTCAGGGTTCTCAATGAGCCAAAGAAGCAGAGCGGCCAGCTTCTCCTGGTCTCCGTAATTAAAAAGCAGCCCGTTCCCGGCGTCACTTATTATTTCAGGAACACCGCCGGCATTAGTTCCGATAACCGGCTTCTCCATTGCCATACCTTGTATCAGAACCAGGCCAAAGGTCTCAAAAACAGAACACATTACCACCGCATCCGAAGAATCAACAACTTTCGGAAGATCAGACCTGAATCCGAGAAAACGTATCTTTTCCTCAAGACCGGCTTCTTTAACTACGGCAAGCAGCTCCTGGTAATACTTCTCTTCTTCAGCACCCTCAGGTCTTCCGGCAAAAACAAACATAGACTCCGGGTGGAGCCCCAGCACTTTTTTAGCGGCGGCTACAAGCACGTGCTGCCCCTTTCCGCTGTTTATTCGACCGGCCATGCAGACCAGGAAATCATTTTCTCCTATTCCGTTCTCTTTCCTGAAGCTTCCGCCGTACTTCCCCGGACGCCATTCTTCTTTCGCGTCTATGCCATTATAGACCGTTACCACTTTTGCCGGAGCTATCGGCATTGTGTCAAGCAGGTTCTTCCTCACAAGCTCGCAGACGCACATCATAAACCGGATGCGGCCGGCTACCCACGCGTGAAACAAATCTTTCTTAGGCGTCGTGGAGTACACATGTTTGGTGCAAACAATCGGCACGCCTCCGGCCAGCGCTGCGGCAACAATCAGGTTGCTCAAATCCCTGGTCCAGTGTGAATGAATAATCTCAAACCTTCCCTTTCTTAGCGCTTTTGCAGCCCTTAAAATCTCTAACGGGTTGAAATACCAGTTAAAACCTGTAGAAATAACATCAAGCCCGCGCCTCAAGGCTTCCGCTTCCACCGGAGAACCCTTCCGGCACATTATAGATACTTTATGGCCTTTTTCTTTGAGTTTTACCGAAACGGGAACGCAGAAAAGCTCTCGCCCTCCCGCAACATTACTGGAAATAACCTGAAGGATATTCATATTTTAAAATTATAGCATATTTTATGCGGAAAGTTGCCAGAGTTATTCGCGCGGATTGTGATAGATATTTTCAATAATGTCCCCGGCTTTTTTGACAGGGATTAACATATAATCCCTTAAAGTAAGGAGGCCTTCCAAGAAACCCGCCGCTATGGTCGATCTTACCTCTATCATAACCTCGTCCACCGGATCCTCTTTGTTTTCCTCCACCTTATTGAGAATAAAGAGCGGCAGCCCTCTTAGCATAGCGCCGGCAAGAAAGAGCAGCTGGAACGCTCCGATATCAAGAAAGAAGATTTTTAAGGAAAAACCACCCATCCAGTCTACGAGATAGCCGCCCACAACCGGACCGATGAAAGCGACGGAGCTGGTCAGGATGGTATTGAACGCTAGATAGGCGGCACGGTCCTGCTTTGGCGTGAGCCGAAACATTATATTAAACTGGGCAACGCCGATGCCCGGCCAGAAAGTCCCGGAAATCAGATACAACGGGATAAGCATCCAGTAGCTCCAGCCGACAAAAATAAAGAAGAACGGGATGAGTCCGATGAAGCGTCCGCAGATAAGCATTATCGGCTTGTAGCCGTGCTTGTCCATCATCTTGCCCCAAAACTTCGTGATTAATAGCCTGACCAGCACTTCAAGAACTATGAAAAGGGTTATATATTTGTACTCGAGTTTTACCACTCTGATAAGGAAGACTGTCTGATAAACCGCGGTTAAACCGATAACGAAAGCCCAGGTTGTGTTGAACATGGCTAGCCGCATAAAATTCCTGTTCTTCATTATCTCTAATAATTTCTTAGTGACATCAAAGACCGAAGCCCGTTCATCCGGCTTTATTGCTCTTGGAACTTCAGGAAGCCTCTTCTGGACGAAGTAGGCGATGACACCAAAAACCGCGGCCGCAAAAAACAAACTCGAAAACCCTATACTTTCATTTATGGGCTTCCATTTGTCGATATACCAGCCGGCCATCAGATAAATTATTATAGCGGAGATGTTGGAGACAGTGGTCCTGAGCCCGAAATAGTGCCCGCGCCGGTCCCAGGGAATTAGGTCTCCCATCCAGGACGTCCAGGTTATGACGGAATGCGTCGAAAACACGGACATAACAAGATAGCAGGCCGAAAAAACCAGAAGCGGTGCGGAAATAAGCTTGTAATGGAAGAGGACCGGAACGGCAGCAACAGCGAACCAGAGAAGCCGGCCCGGAAGAAGAGCCTTAAAATAGAGGTTTTTCCTGTTTTTCGCCCTGTCAATGAAATAGGAGAAAAAAGGCGCGGCTAAACTGGCAAAGAGTGGAATAGAAGTTATCCAGCCGATCTCCTTATTGGAAGCCCCGAGAAAGCAGAGATAACCCGTAAAAAAAATGCCTGCGGTAATACTCGCGAGGCCCTGAACAAACGCAACCTCCCACATAAAAGCGGAGAATACGCTCTTATTGAGAGGCTCCGTTGAGGAAATTGCAGGCGGAGCCGTTATTTCTTTTTTCGCTTCCATATCCTCTTCTTGATACCCGTGGGCACAACCTCTTCCACGGCATTGCTTATGAACGAAAATGGCACCAGCGCAAACGAAAGCGCGCTGTTTATAAATTCTGCAGCTTCGGTGCGGACCAGCAGGCCGACGCTGTTAATGTCCCCCTCCCCGGTCTCCTTGAACTGCCTGAGGAAAACGGAGGGGAAAAATCTCCCGAGCACGCCAAGCACAAAGAGCAGCTGGTAGTTGCCGAATTTAAAGAAGTAAAGGTCGAGTTTATAACTGCCTATCCCTGACAGTATGGCGCCTCCGGCGGCCGGGGCTATTGCAGCCGCGGCTGCTACCGCTATGGTATTGAATGCCATATAGGAAGCCCTCTTTTCCCTCGGCGCTATTTTGAGCATCAGATTATAGGAAGCAAGATTGAAGCCTGACCAGCACGCGCCGGCCACAAAATAAATTACCGCAAGCAGCCAGTTGGCGTAAGCCATGAACGCCCACAGAAAAGGTGTAATGCTCAAAATATTCCCGGTAATAAGCATCACCGGCTTGTTGCCGTGCCTGTCGGCGATCCTGCCCCAGAAAGTCATGGTGACCAGACCCATGACAATCGACACGATGGCGTAGATGTTTATGAGGGTATAGGACATTTTTAATTCTTTGATAAGGTACATGTTCTGGTAAGTGCCGATAAGGGTCATGCCAAAAGTCCAGGCCGCGTTAAACCACACAAGTTTCGTAAAATTCCTGTCTTTCGAAACTTCCAGCATCTTTTTAGGGATGGCTTCCATCGAGAACGGTTCTTTTGCCGGCGGCTGGATGGGCGCGGCGGGAAGCCGTCTTAGGTAGTAATAATCCAGAATGGCAAATACCGAACCAAAGAAGAAGAGTCCGGTGAACGCCAGGCTTTTATTGGAATAGCCGTCAAGGAAGAGCCCGCCGAGAACGCCAAAGACCATTCCCACGGCGCCGCCCATGACATTCCTGCGCGCGAAGTAGTGCCCTCTCTGTTTCTCAGGAATTATATCGCCAAGCCACGAGAACCAGGCCTGACCGACAAACACATTTACAAATGACATTGCCACGGTGACCACAAGGTATAAAAGCAGCGGTTTAGGAAGTATTTTGTAGTACATCAGTAGCGGCAGGGCGGCGAGGATAAACTGGCTGAGCCTGACAGGCAGGCTGCAAAGCAGAGTCAGTTTCTTTTTGTCGCGGTATCTGTCAACAAGGTAAGAGAATATAGGAGCTGAAATGCCTGCCAGTGAACCAATTGAAACGAGGAGTCCAAATTCAAACTCTGAAGCCCCAAGCAAAAGGAGGTAACCGGTCCCAATGGCTCCCGACATAAGCGGAACCCACATATTGGCCACGGCTACTTCAAGAAGAATGTTTTTGTAAACCTGCTTTGGCAGTGAACCTGTAACTTCAACCGGTTTACCGCCGCCGACACTTTCACTTTCAGGCATATGCTATTAGTCCTTAAAAGAGTAGGGTATGGATTATTAATTATAGTCCCCAAACGGTAAATTGTCGAGATTAAATGCGCCAGATAATGGAAAAGCCCGATATTATCGGGCTTTTTTATTTTGGTTGCGGGGGACCGATTCGAACGGTCGACCTTCGGGTTATGAGCCCGACGAGCTTCCAACTGCTCCACCCCGCGGAATGTGTTAGAGTATACAACTATTTGCCCTGCTTTGCAATCTTTTTCAAGAGCTCGCCCGGACGCTCTCAAATCACTTTAAAATCCTTCAGCATTTGCCTCACAAGTTCCAGAGGGAACCCCACTATATTTGTTTCCGACCCCGAGAGCCTTTTCACATAAGGATCATCTTCCTGTATGGCATAGGCTCCGGACTTATCGGCATTCTTCTTCGCCATTTTCCTTATAACCGCTTCGTCAAGTTTAGCCATCTTCACTCTTGAAACACTGGCCTTCACAGACTCCCTTCCTGTTTCCGTGTCAATAACCGCGACCGAGGTCCAGACACTCTGGACCGTCCCCGAAAGCTCGCGCAGCATTTTTCGGGCGGCCGCTTCCGTTCCTGGTTTTCCAAAAACCTTCCCTTCCATTATTACAATGGTATCCGCTCCAATGACCACGCCTTCCTTTACTTTAACAGCAGAAGCAAAAGCCTTGTCCAGAGCGAGTTTTTTTAAAACAGGAAGAGAAAACCGCTCACCAATAGATTCATCAATGTCGGCGGGTTTTACTTTGAACTTAATTCCCAGGCCCTTTAACAGCATTTTCCTTCGCGGAGATGCCGAAGCGAGTATGACCCTTCGTTTTTGTTTCATAGGGAGCATTTTAGCATAATTGTCCTCAAAAAGAAAAGGGCCCCGTTTTCACGGGGCCCTTTCGTTATCAACCAGTTACTTCTTCGCTTTCTTCTGCGTAAAAAGAGATACAACTACCAGCGTAATAAAGCTCAAAGGAACTGAGATTATCGCCGGGTTGTTCAGCGGTACCGGGGCTGTAACACCTACCAGGCCGTAAACATTATTATAAGTTTCCTGCGAGAGCAATATCAATCCGAGCGCTGACGTAAGCCCGACAAGAATCGATGACGCAACACCCTTGGCGGTAGTGCGCTTCCAGAAGAGTATCATAAGTATCGCGGGCAGGTTTGCTGAAGCAGCGATGGAGAAAGCCCATCCAACAAGATAAGACACGTTCATACCCTTGAAGATTATACCGAGTACCATCGCTATACCACCGACCACTATTGCGGCCATCTTGCCTGCAAAAACTTTCTGTTTATCGGTCATATTGCGCCCCATAAACCTGTCCATAATGTCGTGGGCGACAGCGCCACTCGCAGCAACTATAAGGCCGCTGACGGTGCCAAGCACTGTGGCAAACGCAAGCGCCGAGATGATCGCAAATATAGTTATTCCGAAGCTCTTTGCAAGAAGAGGCGCTGACATATTCTCGTTTGTTAGGTCAATGACACCGCTTACCATCGAACCTAGGCCCATGTAAAGAGTGAGCACATAGAAGAGTCCGATAGAGGCAATCGCCACTATGGTAGACTTTCTCGCGCACGCAGGACTCGGGACTGTATAATATCTGATAAGAATATGCGGCAACGCAGCAGTTCCCAAAAAGAGCGCAAGCATGAGAGAAATGAAGTCAAGTTTGTCGGTGGTTGTCGCACCCTTCTTGCTGTCTACCTTGAATTTAAGCCCTGGTTTAAGTATGTCTCTGCCAGGCGTCGGGTTCGGGTAGTAAATACTCATCTTGACCTGCCCCCAGAATATATACCACTTTTCAGTTGAGATTTAAACAAGCGCTTGCCCTCCCCAACCACGATGTAACAAGTACTGCTTCCGGTGCCGGAGGTTTGCCCCCGAGAGAGCTGTGAGGCCTGATTGTGTTGTACTCGTGAATCCAGTTTCTCACCACAAACTCCGCTTCAAGAACTGTTCCGCAAGCATTGATATTCAAGCACTCTTCCCGCATCTTGCCGTTGAACGACTCCACATATCCGTTCTGCCAAGGGCTGCCAGGCTCGATGAACAGTGTCCCAACATGCAATTCTGTCAGCCATTTCATCAGACTTCTGGCTGTAAACTCGGCTCCGTTATCTGACCTCAGATACTCAGGCCGGCCTCTCTGAATGAAAAGGTTCGCAAGCAAACCCTCTACGTCGATAGCTTTGATGCTCCTCTTGACCAATACCCCTAAACTCTCTCTTGAACATTCGTCAAGGACATTCAATATCCTGACCTTTCCACCCCTGAAGAGTTTCCAGGTTACAATGTCGTAGCTCCAAACCTGATTCTCTCTTTCGGGCCGAATCCGGATTGGTTCACCATGAAACCATCTGTGTTTCTTCTTCTTTTTCCGGATCTTTAAACCTGTTTCATCCCACAGCCTTTCGAGTTTCTTGTGATTCACCACGATTCCGTCCTGGTTCCGTAACAAATCCAATATCTTACGATATCCGGCTCTTTTAAAGCGTAGAGCCCAGTAGGTGATTCGTTCTACCAGAGTTTCATCGTTCCTTTGTTTCCTCATATAGCGCTGTGTTGGTCTTGATACTTCAAGCGTTTTACAGAGACATCTTTCAGACCATCTGTGTTCCTGTAAAAACTCCTTGATTATGACCCTCATCCGTTCTATCGGGACTCTAGTTTTTTTTTAAACTCTTTCAGGATCTGGTTGTCTATGGATAGTTCTGCGACAACCTTTTTCAAGCGTTCATTCTCCAGCTCAAGAGCCCGCAGTCTTCTTGCTTCTGATATGTCCACTCCGCCGTAGCTTTGTTTCCATTTGTAGTACGTGTTTACTGAGATACCAACCTGCTTCATGATTTCTTCGAGCTTTTTCCCTGCGGCCTGCTCAACTTCAACCTGCCTCAAAATAGATATGATTTGCTCCATGCTGTGACCTTTTGCACCCATATGCTACCCCCTTGAATGTAGCCCAACTCATATTATACACTAGTATCTATGAGTGGACTAGTTTTTGGGGGGCACGTCATTATCAGACCAAAAAATAGTTGTCCACTACTAAGCTTGGCTTTTTTACAATTAAAAAGCAGCATTTACTTGACGAATTATAAGGATTTTACCTCTACAAAATGCTACAATGCCTATCTTTCAAAGGTGGAGACAATGAAACGCGAAGATATAAGAAATATTGCAATAATTGCTCACGTTGATCACGGCAAAACAACGTTGGTTGACGCCATGCTTAAACAGACCAATGCCGTAAAGGTTGTTGAGGACTCGCCAGATCTCATCATGGACAACATGGACCTGGAACGCGAGCGCGGCATCACCATCAAGGCAAAAAATGTTTCATTGGTCTATAAAGGGATAAAAATTAATATAGTAGACACCCCGGGGCATGCCGATTTCGGCGGTGAGGTTGAACGCACGCTCAGAATGGCAGACGGAGTCCTTTTGCTCGTGGATGCTAAAGAAGGCCCTATGCCGCAAACAAAGTTCGTGCTCAAGAAAGCAATGGAACTCGGGCTCAAAGCCATAGTAGTTATAAACAAAATTGACAGGATAGATTCATATATAGATGAGACCGTAAACAAGACCTTTGACCTCTTTGTAAAATTGAATGCAAACCACATCCAGCTGGACTTTCCGATAATTTACGCTTCCGGACTGCTGGGAATGGCCTCCCATTCGGCTGAAGAACTTCAAGAAATGCTCAAAAAGCCGGACCATCCTGATATCTCACAGCTCTTTGAAGCCATAATTAATCATATACCGCCCCCCGAAGTTGAGTTAAATGACTCTTTTGCGATGCAGGTGCTGGCCCTCGCTTACGACAATTACAAGGGAAGAATCGGCATAGGCAAAGTGAAGTTCGGGAAAGTAGTGATAGACAGCAACCTTATGCTCATTAAAGCGGACGGCACAAGAACCACCGCAAAGATCACCAGCCTGCAAATGTATGAAGGGCTAAAACAAATAAACGTAAAAGAAGCTGTGGCCGGAGATATTGCGGCTATCGGCGGGTTTGAGGACATTCATATCGGGGATACCGTGACCGACCCGGAGAACCCGAAAGTGCTGCCGCCTGTTGAGATAGAACCTCCCACCATCAAGATGACTTTCGGAGTTAACTCAGCCCCGGGCGCCGGCAAGGAAGGAAAATTTCTTACTTCCAGGCATATACGCGACAGGTTGGTTAAGGAACTTGAAACAAATGTTGCTCTGAAAGTTGACGGCCTTGATGACGGCACTGATACTTTCCTCGTCTCAGGGCGCGGAGAGCTTCACCTGGCAGTACTGATAGAAACGATGAGGCGCGAAGGGTTCTGTCTTGAAGTCGGCCAGCCTCAGGTTATTTACCACGAAAAAGACGGCGTGACTCTTGAGCCTTACGAAAACATCTTTATAGATGTGCCCAAGGATTACCAGGGTATTGTGATAGAGGAGCTTGGGAAACGCGGTGGTGAAATGCGCCACCTTGACGCAACTCAGAGCGGGGATGTTCACGCGGAATATCTTATACCGACGCGAGGTCTTCTAGGGCTAAAAAACCTTTTAATGACAAGGACGCGCGGCACGGTGATCATCAACAATCTTTTCAACTCATACAAGCCGGTGCACGAGATAGACCTGCGCGATAATGCGCACGGCTCACTCATCTGCAATGAACCCGGGCTTTCAAACCCCTACGGGCTTGATAACTGCCAGGATCGCGGTGTGCTCTTTATAGGCGCCGGCGTTCCTGTCTACGAGGGAATGGTAGTCGGGAAACATTCTTTAGACAGCGACCTTGAAATAAATGCCTGCAAAATAAAGCATAAATCAAACCAGCGTTCTGTCGGCGCATCGGACCCTGTGGTCCTGGTTCCGCCGATACAGGTAACGCTGGATTTCGCGCTGGAATATGTCGGCCCTGACGAACTCGTCGATATAACTCCGACTAACATACGTATACGCAAGAATATACTGGCGTCAGTAGACAGAAGAAGACAGAGGCGGGTGGATAACAGGGTTTAGCTATCCTGAAATACACTACAGTGGACAGAGAACGGTAGGCAGATTGAATACATGAGTCTTTAATTAGCAATCGGAAATCATCAATTAGTGATCGCTTCTAAAAACCAGGCTCTGCTTAGATTCTTGCTCCCAACGCAACAGTTTTAGTAAAGACTTCTCTTGGCGTTTGCCAATTTAGTACTTTTCTTGGCCTGTCATTCAGCATGTCTTCGACCTTCTTTAACCTGGATGTTGGAAT
>Ga0209083_1000787_pt1 | contig 42509 bp, 32 predicted proteins | sample AM7aDNAmetaG_FD_184132 | JGI IMG/M metagenome (GOLD analysis project Ga0209083, IMG submission 184132) | Freshwater microbial communities from Finland to study Microbial Dark Matter (Phase II) - AM7a DNA metaG (SPAdes) (version 3) | ecosystem: Environmental > Aquatic > Freshwater > Lake ... | reverse complement strand
CATCCGCCAAATTTACCATCGAGGTAGGCAGGATTGTGGGTCAGGAAATTTGTATTGGTCCAGTTGGCAGCGTTAAGAAGGTCTGACCCAAGCGGTGCGGAGAAAACCATGGCACTGTAACGGAGGCCCCATTTGGAACTTTCAGATTTTGCATTTTCGATGGCCCGCCAGATACGTCCATTGTAGATCACCATCGGCATCGGGGCAGTGTGGTATTCCCCTTCGCGAATAAGGCCTGTTATAGCGGAGGTGGGTTCGGTCCAGGTAACCCCACTGTCTGTTGACTTCCTGATTATCAGGTTGCCATGGTGCTTCCAGGTACCCATGATGTAAAGGGCATTTTCATAAACAAACAGGTTCGACCAAAACTGGCCGTTGATTTCGGAAATCTTTGTCCATGATTTTCCTTTATTAGTGGATTTAAAAACTGCCGTTAAAGCCCGCTCAAACTCTGTGGAACCAGGCCCAAAATGGTCGTGTGATGCCACATAATCGCCATTGGGTAGAATACAAATGCTTGGCGACCCGATAAAGGTTTTTGTGGATGCAGGGATATAATCGACAATGATGCCGGGGACTTTGGATGTCTGGGCAAAGGATTGGAGATTAAGGAAATAGAAGGAAATAAATAGAAATACAAGAAATATGGGTCTGATTTTTTTCATATCTGTCTCATTTTTGGGTAATTACTTTTGATTGTTCGACAATATAACCGTCCTCTGAAAGTACAAATTTAGCCGGATTATTCTTTTTATTTTTTGGAATCTTGACTACTAAACATTACTTTTATCCAGTTCCAAAAACCAAAGATAAATTATTGAAAGGAAATGGCTTCCAAGGACCAAAATATACCGTTGGCAGATGCTGAAATGAAGATTCCAAAAGTCTTTATTTCGTATAACCATAAAGACCAGGAGGTTGCCTTAAAAATCAAAGACAGATTGGAAAGAGCTGGTATTGAGGTGATTATTGATGTGGAGGCCATGGCCACTGGTGAGAACATTGAAGGTTTTATCAAAAAATGTATCAAAGAATCTGGGATCACCCTTTCCTTGATTTCTGCCAACAGTTTGATGAGTGCCTGGGTGGCGATGGAGACGATATGGAGCAGTTACGATGAAACTTTGCGGGGAAGGTATTTTATGCCCTGCAATATTGACAATTCAATTTTTGAACGTTCGTTTCCTGATCGGTCTTTGGATGTACTGGATCAGCAGATTAAAGAAATTGACAATACGATACAAATCCGTTTACAGAAAGGTCGGGGTATTGAGGATATTACGAATGAAAGAACAAGGATCAACCATTTAAAAGTCGAACTACCTTCTATTATTGGAAGACTTAAAAATTCACTCTGTGTGAATTTAAGTGATTCCCAATTTGACACAGGAATGGTTAAAGTGATCAGTGACATAATAAATACTTTAAATATCAAAGGTTTAACCGATCTTATTGAAACCCAAACCAAATTGTCAGCTGATCAACCTGGGAATAAGCAACTTCAAAAAACTGATCATCATAGTAAATTACATGTTGCCGATGAGATAAAAATGGGCCGAATCCTGTATAAAATTGCAGATACAATGCAATTGAACAGAACAGAAAGGTGTGAGATACGGATTGCCAAAAAAGAAATCTCATTGATTAAATTGTTGAAAGGCTTGGTTAAAGATAAAGTAAAAATTGAAGGAGTAAAGATAAGCGATGATATGGAGGTGAAATTAGTTTCATCCGGGAATAATGCCTTTAAGATTGTTAGTATAACGAATCAGGAGCAATTAATTGATGATGATAGCTTTACACAATGGATTTTCGATGTTACCCCATTAATGACAGGCAACCAGTTGCTTACGCTAGTCGTTTCAATAATTACAAGGAACATCCATGATAAAGAAATTAAAAAGGATGTTGTTTTTGAACGGATAATAAATGTGGTTACATCAAAGGTCGAACTAAAAACAAATTCAACATTTGAAAAAATGGATTTGACAGATTTAGTTAAGAATGATAATAATTTCCTTCAAAATTTAACAAACTCCTCGACCACGATTATTGTCAATTCTTCAGACAAAAAGTTTCCAAACGACTATGGAACAACAGATAAAGGATCTTTAAAAGAGGAAGCACAAGAAAGTAAATGGAAGTCAACAACCTTAACGTCATTTGAGGGACACCTAGAAAAAGCGGAACTTTCAAAAACCATGGACGTGCTTACAGAGGACTCGGAAATTTCGATTATACATGGAAATCCTTATCGTTGTAAAACGGAACCCAAAGAGGGAATTTTAGATATTTACAATGATCATACAGTTGATAATATTCCTATCATTGAAATGATTTTTGTAAAAGGTGGGGAATTTGTGATGGGCGATAACAATAGCAAATATGAATGGGAAAAACCTGCATGCAAAGTGGGTGTTTCTGATTTTTACATTGGCAAATATCCCGTCACTCAAAGGCAATGGGTTGATATAATGGGGTATAACCCTTCCTATTTTAAAGGTTGCGATAACTGTCCTGTGGAATCGGTGAGTTGGTATGAAGTACAGGAATTCATTCAAAAATTGAATATAAAAACAGGAATAAACTACCGGTTGCCAACCGAGGAAGAATGGGAATATGCTGCAGGTGGCTGGGATTCAATAGGCAATGTAACTGGGCAGACTAAATATGCTGGTACTAATAATAGTTCAGAATTAGGCTATTACGCATGGTATTACGGCAATAGTGGGTGCAAAACACATCCGGTTGGCACTAATAAACCGAATAGACTTGGAATTTACGATATGAGTGGAAATGTTTGGGAATGGTGCAATGATCGGTATGGAAGCGATTTTTATAAAATCAGACCTATATATAATCCAGTTGGCTCTTACCGTGTTTTGCGCGGCGGTTCGTGGTTCGAATATGCCGACTACAGTCGTATAGCTTGCCGCTTCATCAATTTGCCTGACTGCAACTGGAACGACACCGGATTCCGCCTGTCCTTTGCCTTGCAGTAAAGCTCTTAGAAAGGAAATTAGGGTACGAGTAAAAAAATGCTTGTTTGCAGCTGGTCTCTTTCCTATTATTGCTTTTTTTTTACTTTGAACAATACCGCCTGTAACGATCTATTTTTGAGGATTTTTGGACTTATTATATGTTATTTCATTTTTTTTACGATGAAAAACGATTATAGAAAATAGAATGATATTAATAATTTTTAGTATTACTGACATAATATGCTGAATATTAATTATTTAATGACATGATCTAACATCCAATATCTTTAATATTTTCTCATTTATCTGGTTTTTCTTTACGGCGCAGGGGGTCGTTCGTTCTTTTAATAACCTTTCTAATTGCGCCACCCTCTTGTGTTGGTTTATCTTTCTACAAATATTTCGCTCCTAACGGAGCTTTGAACCTTTATAAAAGGTTATTTGGGATTCCACCGGTTGTGTCCTTTTCCTACCAAAATACTAAATTTGCATGAAACAAAAATTTGAGTAACTTTATCATTGGAAATAAACACGGAAACCATGACAGAATTTAAAATACAAGTTGACGATCAGGTGGTGAACGATTTTGGAAAAGATAGATTGGAACTCTTTTTTCAGGATTTTTATTCAAAAGCATTGTTGAAACTTGCAGCAAGCGAGATACTTAAAGATATGGATGACAATGAATTACAAGATGAAAGTTGGAAGTCAGCCCGTGAACGCGCATGGCAAAAACATGGCCAATATTTTATTAATGTAATCGCCAATGGTTGATTTTGTAATTGATACGAATGTTATAATGGGCATGTTGATCAGCGGAAAAGCTCATTACCGTACGATTTTAACGTTCGTCAGATTCTATTTACCGGAATTTTCAATGACTGAACTAGATGAATACAAGCATGTTATATTTGAAAAATCAAAATTCACCAAAATCGAACTCAAAGAATTTATCTATTTTGTCTTTTCATCCGTTTCTGTAATACCGGGTTTTGTGTTATCGAAAGAGTCAATTAAATTAGCAAATAATCTTTGCGAAAATATTGATATTAAGGATATTTCCTTTCTTGCACTTTCCATTGATATGGATTTACCATTATTGACACGCGATGAACAATTATACAACGGTTTAAAACGAAAAGGGTATAAGAAAATCATTCTGTTTAAAGACTTTCTGGATCAACTTTGATCGTATCCACTTATCAATCAAGGCACAGAAATCAACTTGCCGAATTACGCCAATATCAAGGAAACTGAACTACTTTAAGGCACGGTCAATGCGCTGGAAGTGCGGAATCTTTGTAGAAAAAAGGATCTCCCCCGAACGGCGGCGCAATCAGAAAATTCCCTTAAAGAGCAAACGATCCTTGCGCTGCAAAGAATTAACCGAAATACACGGGCAATAAATCAAACCAGAACCCTTAAATGTTAACCGGGGTTAAAGTAAGATTTTGAAAACAAATATCCAAGAACAACTTCAACTTGTACTTAATTGAATAACAATATAATATGAATAAGGTAAATAAGGTAGGTCATCTCTCCTACATCAAGCTATTAAGGTCAAAAAATATGGATAAATAAGGTTTGATTTACCTAAATATCTTATTTTCTATTCTTTAACCTTGATGGAGAATAAATAAAATTTGATCTGCAGACAAACCTTATTTCACATTCTTTTTCAACCTTAATAGCCATCGTTTGAACCCACAACATAAACCTTATTTACCTTATTTTCAGTCTTTTAATTACAATAAAATCAAAACGTTCAAACCATATTTTAGTGTCCGGGTGACTGGAAAGCGGTCAATCTTCGTGTGGGCAGTTGCTCCAAGTCACCGGGACACTGCATCCTGGAGTTTTTTTTTCGTGTCCGACATCAATCTGCGGAGAATGAAATTATCAATAAACTGCAATTAAAGTTATAACCCTGAATGGGTTAAACAAGAATAGCCATGGGTAAGCGGTCCCGAACAAACGATCTGTCAACGCTTAAAAGATCCTTGGACCGCGTAACCCAGGGTAAAGAATCGGCAACAAAACCGTCCGCGACCGAATGTTCGGAAAAGGATAAAGTTCTCTTCGGACGGTCCAGGCAACCCTCTTTAAAGTCGGTGGCGCGGTTCTTATCCTATTTTTGGGAATGTGCTTCTTAGTTTGGGATTGCTTTGGAGTGCAAGTGACCATCTTTCAAATTTTGTCCTGTTACGCACTCCGCGCAATTACAGTTCCTAACTGGGATAGTGGGTCAAATTTTGAGTTTTAGTGTCCGGGTGACTGGAATGCGGGCATTCTTTGTGCGGGCATTTACTGCAAGTCACCGGGACACTGCATCCTAAAGTTTGTTTTTCAGGTCCGACTTCATTCTACTATTAATTACTTGTTATTAAGATATTTCCCTGTTGTAAACCCAACGAGGATGCCTTTACCAAAATACTCCCCTTCTTTCCTGTACTTTGTACAATCACCTGGCACATTCCGCTGAAAGCCCTTCGCTCCATTCCTTTTGCCGGTTCGAGGCTCATCGGATTGCCGTTGCCAACTCCCACGATTTTCCCTTCACCCACTATCTCAAAATGCACAAGATTATCTGAATCTGGAACCAACGTCCCATTTTCGTCGGTGATTTTCACCATTATATACGACAGGTCTTTGCTGTCAGCATGGATTGTGCTTCGGTCGGCAGTCAGATTAACCTGGATAGGATCATCGGCAGTCCGGATCTTATCTGTTGCGACCAATTTGCCATTCTGGTATCCTTCAGCCTTTAAAACTCCCGATTTAAAAGGGACTTTCCACCGAAGCGACAATTTTTTCGTAGTTGAGAAATTCTTCGTTTCCAATTGCTGGTTGTTAAGGTAAAATTTTACCTCATCGCAATTGGTATAAGCCACAACGTCAACTAGCTGCCCCTCCTTCCAATTCCAATGTGGAAGTAAATGAACCATAGGTTCTTTAGTCCATTGACTTTTGTAAAAATAGTAGGAATCCTTCGGGAAGCCGCAAAGGTCGAAAATGCCGAAGTAAGAACTGACTGCCTGTTGCCCGTAAGGGGAAGGTTCACCCATGTAATCAAAACCTGTCCAGATGTACATCCCTGACATCCATGGCCTGTTTTTTACAGCCAACCAAGCCTCCTGATGGGTGGTTCCCCCACCTGCATCATCAAAAGCCGAAGCCTGACAATCCGGGAATGTTTTGACGAGGGTATCGAGCGTAAAATGATAGACTCCACGGCTGTCGAACTGCGATGTTGTTTCGCTGGCAAGGTAAAACCAATCGGGATGCTTTTGTTTGATCTCATCGTAAGCATCTATGCTATAGTTAAATCCAACAACATCAACTGCGGCGGTCATCCCTTTAGGTTCGGCATCTCTTATAAAGTTAAATGCAGAGGTTGAAAATCGGGTCTGGTCATATTTTTTGACGATGGAAACCAATTCCCTTGCAATTTCGCCTCCGTTGGTGCTTTTTGGAAACCATTGTTCCTTGATCTCATTTCCAATGCTCCAGAAAATGACCGAAGGGTGGTTACGGTCGCGCAAAACCATATCGCTGATCTCGCGTTCATGCCAATCCTTGAAGTAATTCTGAAAACCATAAGGGGCAGCATCTTTGCCGATGTACCAACTGTCGAAGGTTTCGTCCATCACAAGGAAACCCATTTTGTCGCATAGGTCAAGAAGTTCCGGTGCCATCAGGTTATGGCTGCACCGGATCCCATTGCATCCCATCGATTTGAGCAGTTCAAGCTGCCTTTCCAAAGCCCGCTCATTGATCGCAGCACCTAAACTTCCCAGGTCGTGGTGATTGCATACCCCGAGAATTTTCACATTTTTCCCGTTCAGATAGAACCCGCTGTCAGCCCTGAAAGCTAGCGACCTTATTCCAAAAGTAGTTCTGTAAGTGTCTTTGAGTATTTTCCCCTGAAAAACTTTGGTAATCAGACTGTAAAGATTAGGATGTTGAATATCCCACAATTGCGGGTTGCTCACCTTTAGTGAGGAATTCAGGGTTGTATTGGAGTTCATTGCAATTTTTCCTGATTGAATCTGAACGGCAACCTCCTTCCCTGAAGGATCAACAATAGATGAGGAGATTTTCAGATCTGCCTTCACAGGATTGTCATTAATAATCGTAGTCGTCACATTCACTGTGGCTTCCTGTTCTGAAACTTTGGGTGTTGTTACAAAAGTGCCCCACTGACCAACATAAATTGGAGATGAGGTAATCAACCATACATGCCTGTAAATTCCAGCACCTGTGTACCATCGTGAATCGGGTTGCTTGGAGTTATCGACCTTCACCGCTATGACATTCTCTCCCTTTTGAATGTAAGATGTCATATCGTACTGGAAAGTCGCATAACCATATGGCCGTGTCCCTAATGGATGGCTATTGATATAAACCGTGCTGTTTTTGTAAGCACCATCGATCACAATGAAATATTTCCTTTCAATTGGATCATTGATGTCGAACTTTTTCCTGTACCAGCCAATACCACCAGGAAGTAATCCACCCTGATGTCCGGAAGGGTTGTCGGGACGAAAATTGCCTTCAATACTCCAATCGTGCGGGAGGTCCAATAAACGCCATTTTTGATCAGCAAAATCTTTCATTTCAGCATTTGGGACATCGCCCAAATGGAATTTCCAGTTGGCATCAAAATTCTCCCTGCCAGATGGTTGCGCAAAAAGTTGAATGCCAGAGAACCAAACTAAAATAACTATTGTTGTGATTGTTCTTTTCATTTCATTTCCCTTCAGTATAAAGTTCATTGGCCCGAATTTCATGTTTTTCCATATCCGGGCCAGACCAGCTTACATTTAATGCTTTTCCGCCACCGCAATTGAAATATTTTACCAATATTTTATGCAACCCAGCTTTTAATGCAATGTTACCCGGTTCTTCAACCGCGCCATGATTTGCATCGTTTTCGATCAGTTCCGAACCATCAATAAACAACCGGCTTCCATCGTTCGATTTCAGGTAAAATGTATAAATGCCATCTTTGGGAACTTTTACATATCCATCGAACCTTAACCCAAAATAACTTTCGCGCTTCCTTTCGTTAAGGCCGAAATTGGCTGTGATTCCGGAAGAAATCGGATCAACTATGTCAAGATCGGCAGTCGTCACGAAAAACTTTTCAAAATAATCGAAATGAATACCCGGTTTGACCTTTGCATTTTGAACAGCTTCTTTTGGCTTTGCTTTTTCAAAATTATAAGTGTAAACATTTCCGGGTTTCTGATCCTTATCAAATGCCCTGATTTTTAATATTTTAGATTGAATTATTTCGAATGGTTGCGAAAACACAGGCGATTTTTCATTGGGTTCTGAACCATCTATGGTAAACCGGATAGTTGAATTTTTGGAATCACAAGCAAGGGAAACAGAAGTCGAATTGTCAAACAATAGATCACCTGTTTTGAGATAGGGAACCTGTACTACAGGATCCCCATTTTCTGAAAATGGCCGATCTGCTTGGGCAGTTCCCCAGCTTTTATTGGGATTTGAACCCATTTCATAAACCAACTCGCCCCCTCTCATCAAATCCTCATGCCGCAGATAAGATTTGGTCCAAGGTTTCCTGTTCAAAGTTGCCGACTGAATGTAGAAATTCCCTTTGGAGATATTATTTGCCTTGATTACAAATTTCTTTCCATTTTCAAGGTTGATCGTTGCTTTTGTAAACAATGGTGAACCAATTGCATAGATCGTCTGACCTGGGGCAACCGGATAAAATCCCAAAGAACTTAAAATGTACCATGCCGAAATCTGACCGCAATCATCATTACCGGCAAGACCATCGTTCTTTGCACTGTACAACTCATTTAAGATTTGATTGACAAGCCTTTGCGTTTTCCATGGCTCGCCAATATAATCGTACAGGTAAGCCAGGTGGTGACTGGGTTCGTTGCCATGCCAGTATTGTCCAATCATTCCCCTGTTGCTATTCCCGCTTGAAAGCGTAAAAAGCACATCCAGCCATTTTGAAAATTTTGGGTCTCCTCCCATTTTGGTTGACAGTCCTGTAACATCATGAGGTACATACATATACTGGTAAGCATTCCCTTCTGAATAGGCCGAATTGACCAACGGATCGAAAGGGGATTGCCACTTGCGGTCGAAGCTTTTGCCACGCATAAAACCAACCGATGGATCGAACACATTTTCCCAGTAATGCGCCCGTTGATGATAGTTCAGATAATCGTTCTGTCTGTTCATTGCTTTGGCCATCTGTGCAATGCACCAATCGTCGTAGCAATATTCCAGCGTTTTGGAAACCGATTCACCCTGACGGTCATAAGGTAGATAACCTATCTTTTTATAGTACTTCAACCCAAGTTTATCAAGTTCAGCACTGTGCTTGATGGCTTTGAACGCTTTTTCGATGTCGTAGCCTCTTATCCCTTTCATGTAAGCATCCACAATTACAGGTACTGCGTGATAACCAAGCATATCGTCGGTATAATTGCCAGCCAGCGGCCACATCGGTAAACGACCACCATCATCATAAATCTGCAACAAGGTTTTGATAAAATCGTTGGTCCTTTTCTGATCGATGATTGTGAACAAGGGATGCAATGCTCTGTAAGTATCCCATAATGAGAACACTGTGTAGGTCGTGAAGTCCTTGTTTTCGTGAACTTTATGGTCTGTTCCTCTGTATTTCCCGTCCACATCCATAAAAATATTAGGGCTCAGGGCGGCGTGGTACATTGAGGTATAAAAAATGGTTTGTTGTTCAGGAGTACCACCCTCAACGTCTATCTTTGACAACTGATTGTTCCAGGCAACTTGGGTTTCCTTTTTCACAGCCACAAAGTCCCAATTTGGAATTTCAGCCTCAATGTTTTTCCGGGCGCCATCGGTGCTGACTGCCGAAATCCCAACTTTTATAAGAATTGCCTCGTTATCAGAGGTTTGAAAGTTCAGGACAGCTTTAATGTTTTTGCCTGTTGCTTCTGTGATGCCATTTTTAATTGTGTCGTTGATGGCGAGATCAGCCGAAGCGAAAGGTTTGGAAAACTTCGCCACGAAATAGATATACTGGTCCCAAGCCCAACCGTGAGAACGGCGCAACCCTTCAATTTCAGTATTGCTTATTTTTTTGATGTTCAGAAATTCGGCGCCTCCGGGATGGGCCAGGTCGATGATAATGTGCGAATCGTTACTTTTAGGAAAAGTATATTTATGAAATCCGGCACGCAAAGTAGTTGTAAGTTCAACCTGAATATTGTAATCTTTAAGCAAAACAGAATAATATCCCGGCGAGGCCTTTTCGTTCTGATGGTCGAAAGCCGATCTGTAACCTGAACCTTTCACCCCGGCTGTCCCGGCATTGAGATGAACTTTCCCGGTAGTCGGCATGAACAGAACATCACGATATTCGGGTTCACCTACGCCATTCAGGTGGGTGTGAGAAAAGCCAATAATCGTGCTATCGGCATAACCATATCCTCCACATGCATTTAATTGTGTATCAGGACTTAACTGAACGCATCCGAAAGGATAGCTGGCTCCCGGAAAGGTATTGCCATCGGCACCTGTGCCGATAAACGGATCGACCAATTTCGTATAGTCATGTTTGTCAATCTGCCCATGAAGAAAATTTGAATAAAAATTCAACCCAAATATCAGTATAAGAAATAATTGTCTGGTGTTCATAGATGGATTTTTGTGTTCATAAGGATCTTTTCAAACCTTTAAAGGCAAAGTAACATAAGGATTTAATTGATTGTTTGTTAAAAATCAACAGATGTTGAAACCATTTTGATTGTGGGTAGAATTTGATTTTGTTTCAGGTGATGACTTCAGATTGATATGAATAGGTTAGAAATCGATAGACATATAATATTGATATTCAATTATATACGCTTTATAGCTTTGCAATTCCCCCTGCCCCCCTTTCTGGAAATGGGGCGTTTTTACAATAGAAATTCGTAGTCCAAAAGATGAATATAAAGCACTTGATTTGAAAATTGGAACTCTTAAGTGGCTTTTTGCAGGGTCAAAAGCTCCGGTAGGAGAGTAATATTTGTAGTAAAAAGATGGTATTGGGGGCTAAAATATCAACTATTTATTGTTGTTCAACAATTTGCGCAGGTTTTCAAGTTCTGTCCTTAAAGCTTCTTTCTCTTGTTCTGCTGTGCCCAATCGTTGTTCAACCGTTCCCAATCTTTGTTTTACAAGATCATTCTCGTGCTTTACGATTTCATTCTCCTGTTCCAAGTCGTCAATAGTCCTTTCAAGGTCTTCCAATTCGTCGATAATGCCGTCTTCCATGTCCATTTTCTTCCTCACATCATTGTCTTCCACTGCTTTTTGTAACTTGCGGATGATGAGCCGGTACTTTTCGGGAAATTCGTTTTCCTTGACACTTAAAATATGGTGGTTCCTATCGACATTGTTCCGCTGGTCAAAAACGCTCAACAATATTTCAAGGTCATTCCTTCGTTTATCGGTCAGGTAAGGGATCTGTATCACATAACTGTCGAGCGTAAGGCTTTCGATAAACGACTCTTTGGTCTCAATGATTTGTTCAGTCATTAGGTCAACATATTGCCGACTGACCTTGATGGCACTTGATTTGGTGTAATCCAATTTATGCCCCAAAAAATAAATGCTGATAATCGGCAAACCTGTCTTGCGGAAACGGTTCCCTATCTTTACTTTTTGATAATTCTCTTTGTTTGAGAACTGCTCCCCAAGGTATTTCCTAAACCTCATGATATCGGCAGGGAACTTGGCTTTTTGAAGTTCGATGATCACATTTTTGTGCCCTTCGGCAGTTTTTATCTTGGCCGAAAAATCAAGGCGATAGACAGTCAACGGGTCCATCCTGATCCGTTTCTTTTTCGAAATTTTAGTTCCTACCGATTTTTCAATTTCGGCAATAAACTCCTGCGGGAGGAATGACAATTTTTCAATATGTTCCCCAATGATCGACGAAATCATCAATTTTGCGACTTTGGCATCCTCCATAAGGTATTTGAAGACAACATCGTATATGGGATTGGCTATTTGCATATTAAAACGGATTTAGGGCAAATTTACAAAACAAACTGTTCAAATCAAAATTATTGCGATATTCAATGAAACAAATCCCCTGCTTCAACTTCACGAATTTGGATTCCTGGTCCTTCCCATTTTACTTTCAGACTTTTGGCCAGTCCTTGCTGAAAATAGTCCACCTTGATGGGATGCAACCCTTTCTTTAGCCCGATCTTTGAATCCAAAACCTGCGCCCGGTGACCGCCATCGTTGTCGATGATCAATTTTCCGTTCAAATACAAGACTGCCCCATCATTGGCTTCGAGCCAAAAGGTATAAACACCGGTTTCTGGAACTTTAAGATATCCCTCAAGGTTGTAACCAAATGAACGTTGGTCCTTTATTGCATCCACATTAAAAGTAGAAAGGATACCTCTATCCAGAATTGGAGCACCACTCTGATCTTTAGCACTTCTTACTGCTTCACCCTCGCGATATAGGTACTTAACACCTGCTTGTAAACCAACTGCGGAAACTGCTTCAAGCATATCGATCTGTTTGAACTGGATACTTACCGGATAAGAGGGCAAAATTCCATCCACAAAACTCCTGACTTTCAAAACTGTTGGTTTTGTGATCGTTAAGGGTTCTTTATAAAGTAGTGATTTCTCTGTTGGTTCAGATGCATCAAGGGTATAATGGATTTTTGCCCCTGGTTCTGTGGCGAAAATTTTTACAACCCGGCTGTCCAAAAACAGGATATCCGAAAATTCAATTTTGGGGGTTTGTGCATATTTGAACTTCTTTTCCGGTGAATAGGGCCGATCCTCCTTTTTTGCGCCCTGTTCTTTATTTGGAGTACTTCCCATATTAAATACGATTTGTCCACCAGCCATAATATCCTGATGATTCAGATAGGTTTTGGAATATGGTTTCCCATTTAAGATTGCCGACTGGATGTAAATATTCTTGTTACTGTTGTTTTTGGTAATGATTTCAAATTTCTTTCCGTTCTCAAGGTTGATCGTCAATTTGTTAAATATAGGACTGCCAATCGCATAGTCATCCATTCCGGGAGTGACGGCATAAATTCCCATCGCACTCATCACATACCACGCCGACATCTGACCACAATCCTCATTCCCGTCAATCCCATCAGGTTTATCTGCGTAAAGATTTGAAAGGATTTGCCTTACCATTTTTTGTGTCTTCCATGGAGCCCCAACATAATCGTACAGGTAGGCAATGTGGTGGCTCGGTTCGTTCCCATGCGCATACTGCCCAATCAAACCTGTGACATCGCTTAAATTGATCTTTGAGAAATCGGTCCTGACTGAAAAACAGGAGTCGAGCCAATTTTCAAAAACCTTATCCCCACCCATCAGGTCAATAAGCCCTGAAATATCCTGGGGAACAAACGTAGAGTATTGATAAGCATTGGCTTCGGTGTAATGGTTGATTGTTTCCATCGGATCGAACTTCCCCACAAACTCAAAATTGCTTTTGCGGCCACGCATAAAATTGACTTCTTTGGAGAAGACGTTTTTGTAGCAATCGCCCCGCATACTGTAAGTCAGATTATCGCCAGGACTAAGATCTTTTGCAAGCCTTGTCACACACCAATCGTCATAACTGTACTCAAGCGTTCTAGAAACGGATTGTCCTTTCAAATCTGAAGGGATAAAGCCATATTGAAGGTACAACGGTTTTTCGGGTCTGATGTTGTCATCAGCCAGTTTCTTCATCGCTGCGTAAGCTGTGGGAACATCGTAATCCCGGATCCCCTTGACATAGGCATCGGCCAGAACCGACAAAGAGTGGGTTGCGATCATGGGCGGCTCATCACCCTCCACACCATCAAACTCCATAATCAGCATCCTACCGTTGTGGTCGTAACGTTCAAGGAAACTGCGGATAAACTGGGAAGTCATTTTCGGGTGGATGATCGTATAAAGCGGATGCAATGCCCTGAAGGTATCCCACAACGAAAAGTTGGTGTAGTTGTCGAAATCGGTGGCCGAATAGACTTTACCGTTTGTACTTTTGTATTTCCGGTCAGCATCCATGTAGATATTGGGATGGATCATCGAATGGTAAAGTGCAGTATAAAAGAGGGTTTGATCTGTTTTTGTCCCTCCCTCAATTTCGATTTTGCTTAACTCCTTGTTCCAGATATCTTTTGCATTTTCTTTTACCTTTTCAAAATCCCAGTCCGACAACTCTGTTTCAAGGTTGTTTCTTGCACCTTCAGTACTTACCATCGAAATTCCTACTTTCAGCAACAAAGGTTCGTCAGACTTTAAATCGAAATGAAAGATACCTTTGATGTTTTTACCCCTGACAGTATCAACCTGATTTACAGCCTGATCCATATTGGCAGTTTCAAATCCTTTGAATGGTTTGGAAAACTTGGCAACGAAATAGACCCGATTGTTGTTGCAACCTGAAATTTCACCATCCTTCACGGACAAGAAGCCATTTTCAAGTTTTAGATAAACCGAAGGTTTGGATGATTTTGGAAAAGTATAACGGTGAAGACCGACACGGGTAGTTGTGGTCAGCTCAACCTGGATATCCGAACTATCGAGTTTGACTTTGTAATAACCGGGTGAGGCGACTTCGTTGCTGTGCGAAAATTTGGACACAAACCCTTCAATGAATGAGTGGGTTAATATTGTTGGCATGAAAAGGATATCTCCCGGTGCATCGGTTCCGCCCCCCGCCATCCCGCTAAGGTGGGTATGACTAAACCCAAACATCGTCCCCGACTGTTGGTCATTGTCGTATTTACAATAAGGTCCTGGCTGGATCATCCCATGAGGGAGTACCGGACCCTGAAATGTTTTTCCGTTGCCCATTGTCCCCACAAAAGGATTCACAAGAGTCGTCAGGTCGTTGTTGACTGTTTCCGAATTCATACAACTTGTGAACAGAATCGATATTAAAGTGAAGATAATCAGATAAGTTAACTTATTCATTTTATTTCTTCAATTTTTCAATCAATTCCTTAGTATCAATAAACCGCTTGTATCCTTTTTGTGTTAAGGCTTTAATAAGAGCTTTGTCACCAGTCCAAAGTTTGCAATTCAAATGAATCCAACTTTGTGAATTGAGAATCGCACTAAAAACAATATTCGTATCAACAACGATCTTCATTTTAAGAGCCTATCCCTATTGACTTTATACCAATTCGTATTGATATCAGATGCAAGCTTGTCGACGACATCCTGTGAAGTTGAATATTTGGATGTAATTTCCTTGTACCTAAAATAATTTGCCAATTCCTGAAGCTCGTCCGTATCAACAGTTGCGGCTAATCTGATAATAACCTCTTTACTGGTTCTCTCAATTATCATGACGCTGGGTTTTTCTACAAATATAATGCATATAATTAAAAAAGACAAAGTATTCCATTAACGATCCTCCAATCAGTATACTGTTTGCATAAATGAAATAAATCATAATAATTTCATCCTTTAAAAGAGCAGATCCGCTTCAGGACAAAATTTCACATTAAAAAATCCTTAGTTTTTTACCTTGACAGGAACAATTGTTTATCTTTGGCTGTTTAAGGTTGTATAAAATTGGTTAGAGATAATAGAATTTGACAATGACAGATAAAATATACTTGCCTGCTGATTATATACCTGTGCTGATCCAATCGTTGGTGGCACTGGGATTTGTGGGCGCAACAATGCTCGCCACCCACTTTATCACCAGCAAAAGAAAAAGGATCAGGACATTACGGAAAGACGAAAACTTCGAATGTGGTATCGATGTTCAGGGAAATGCCCGGTTTCCGTTTTCGGTTAAATATTTTCTGGTAGCGATCCTGTTTGTCCTTTTCGATGTTGAGATCATTTTTTTCTACCCATGGGCCATCAATTTCCTTGACATGGGTTGGAAGGAATTTTTTGAAATGCTCCTGTTTATAGGCCTTTTTCTGTTTGGCTTTTATTACATCCTTGCGAAAGGGGCACTGGAATGGAACAAGGACGAATGATTAATTTTAATTTATAGACAAAATGCCTCAATATACACAAGTTGCACCTCCGGAAGGTTATTCGGCTCCAGGTTTTTTTGCGACAACACTCGACCAAGTGGTTGGTTTGGCAAGAAAGAATTCGATCTGGCCATTGCCTTTTGCCACCTCCTGTTGCGGGATCGAATTTATGGCCACAATGGGTGCCAATTACGATTTGGGAAGGTTCGGATCCGAAAGGCTAAGCTTCTCACCACGCCAGGCTGATTTACTGATGGTTATGGGAACAATTGCAAAAAAAATGGGGCCTATTCTTCACCAGATTTACGAACAGATGGCCGAACCACGTTGGGTAATCGCTGTTGGCGCTTGTGCTTCGAGTGGTGGTATTTTCGATACTTATAGTGTCTTGCAAGGAATTGATAAAGTGGTCCCTGTTGATGTTTATGTGCCTGGATGTCCTCCGCGGCCTGAACAAATTATCGACGGGTTTATGAAAATTCAGGAGTTGGTTGGCAATGAGCCTTTACGGCGGAGGTACTCGCCCGAATACAGGTCACTTCTCGAAAAATACGGAATAAAATAGGATGGATAATAATTCAATGATCGACAGCCTTAGGGGTAAGTACACTACCGAATTGTTTTCGATAGATGAAAGCTCTGATATATTGACGATTACAGTCAATAAAAGCTGTATAAAAGAACTTGTCAGGTGGCTTAAAGATGAAATTGGTTTTGGTTTTCTGACCGATTTATGCGGTATTCATATCCCGGGACAGACTTTGGAACTTGGGGTGGTTTACCATTTGCACAACTTGCCTGAAAACAAAAGGATCAGGATCAAGACTTTTACCACCAAAGACAATCCAAAAATGTCGAGCATCACTGAAATATTCTCAAGTGCAAACTGGATGGAGCGTGAAACTTTTGATTTCTATGGGATCAAATTTGTCGGCCATCCCAATCTGATCAGGATACTTAACGTCGAATACCTGGATTATTTCCCGATGCGCAAAGAGTACCCGTTGGAGGATGCAACACGCAGCGATAAAGATGACCGTTTTTTTGGAAGATAAAATTGTATTATGGAACAACATTTTGAAAGGGAACATATTCTTGTACAGCCTGAAGACAAAAACCAACACTTCAGTACGCTGAACCTTGGCCCTACGCATCCTGCCACACATGGTATTTTCCAAAATGTGTTGAAGATGAACGGAGAGACGATTATCGATGCTGAACAGACCATCGGTTATATCCACCGCGCGTTTGAAAAAATTGCCGAACGTCGTCCTTTTTACCAGATAACCACCTTAACTGACAGGCTCAACTATTGCTCCTCTCCCATTAACAACATTGGGTGGCACCTGACAGTTGAAAAACTGCTTGGAATCAAAACATCGAAACGCATTGATTATATGCGGATTATCGTCATGGAGCTTGCGCGGATTACCGACCATCTGATCTGTAACAGCGTAATCGGTGTCGATAGTGGTGCTTTAACAGGGTTTATCTATCTTTTTCAGGAAAGGGAAAAAGTTTACGAAATTTACGAAGAGATTTGCGGTGCCAGATTGACTACCAACTTGGGGAGGATCGGAGGTTTTGAGCGAGATTTCACACCCAATGTGATCAGGAAGATCAAAGATTTTATTGATAATTTGCACAAAACATTGCATGAGTTCGAAAACCTGCTGATGCGGAACCGGATATTCATGGATCGTACAATTAATGTTGGTGGGATTTCAGCCGACCGTGCATTGAATTACGGTTTTACGGGTCCGAATCTTCGTGCTGCCGGCGTGGACTATGACGTTCGGGTAATGAATCCTTATTCTTCTTACAACGACTTTGATTTTACCATCCCGATCGGCACAAATGGCGATACTTACGACAGGTTTTGTGTACGTCAGGAAGAGTTGTGGCAAAGTATCAAACTTGTGAAAAACGCTTTGGATAATTTGCCGGAAGGGAATTTCCATGAAGATGTCCCTGAGTTTTACCTGCCACCCAAGGAAGAGGTTTACAGCAAAATGGAGGCATTGATCTGGCATTTCAAAATTGTAATGGGCGAAGTGGATGTACCTGTAGGAGAGGTATATCATGCGGTTGAAGGTGGAAATGGCGAACTAGGTTTTTATCTGGTAAGTGATGGTGGAAGGACACCTTTCAGGCTTCATTTCCGCCGACCTGGTTTCATCTATTACCAGGCTTACCCTGAAATGATCAGGGGTTCAGTTTTGTCGGATGCCATCCTGACCATGAGCAGCATGAACGTGATTGCTGGTGAGTTGGATGCTTAAAAAATATTAGTATGCTCGGAAAAAGAATAAATCATAGTTTACATCAGAAACAAAATATCGTAGTTTGTTTTTCTGGACCAACACTTGAAAAGGTCCTGAAAATCATTTCGCGCTATCCCGAAGGGAAACAAAAATCTGCAATCATTCCTGTCCTTCACATCGCACAGGAGGAGTTTGGCGGATACCTCAATGTGGATACAATGGATTATGTGGCTGGCTTATTGGGAATTGAACCCATTGAGGTCTATGAAGTTGCCACATTTTATTCTCAATATTATCTCGATCCGGTTGGTAAATATGTGATCGAAACCTGCCGCACAGGTCCATGTGCCATCTGTGGCGGAGAAGCCATCCAATCGTACCTTGAAAAGAAATTGGGGATCAAGACTGGTGAATCAACCCCTGACGGACTTTTCACATTGAAAACTGTGGAATGTCTGGGTGCTTGCGGGTATGCACCTGTTATGCAGATCAATACGGAGTTTTATGAATTCCTGACACCTCAAAAGATTGACAAGATCATAAATACATTAACAAAGAAATCGGAAGAAGAAAAGGCTGAAAATTCAAAATGGACAGAAAAATTCTTTTAGAAAATATTGATATTCCAGGTATTCAGTCCTTTGAAACCTTTCGGTCGTGTGGTGGTTACCTTGCGGTCGAAAAGGCGTTAAAGACCATGGCACCTGATGAAATTACCGAAGAGGTGAAGAAATCGGGATTGAAGGGCCGTGGTGGTGCAGGATTTCCAGCCGGCATGAAATGGAGCTTTATCGACAAAAAGGTGGATAAGCCCCGTTACCTGATTTGCAATGCCGATGAAAGCGAACCGGGCACATTCAAAGACCGTTACCTGATGGAAAAAATCCCTCATCTTCTGATCGAAGGGATGATCTGTGCCTGCTACGCTCTTGGTGCCAATACAGGATATATCTATGTAAGAGGCGAATACAAATACATCATCGGAATCCTTAACAAGGCAGTACGTGAAGCTTACGAAGCCGGATTCCTGGGTGAAAATATACTCGGAACAAAATTCAAATTGGATATTGTCGTCCATTCGGGAGCAGGTGCCTATATCTGTGGCGAAGAGACTGCGCTGATCGAATCGCTCGAAGGGAAACGTGGAAACCCGCGCATCAAACCACCATTTCCGGCTTTGGTTGGATTGTATGGTAGCCCAACGGTGGTCAACAATGTGGAGACGCTGGCAAACATCGGTTATATCGTCAACAACGGCGGTGAAAAATACACCCAGATCGGATTGGGCCGAAGCACCGGGACCAAATTAATTTCTGCCTGTGGAAATATCAATAAACCAGGTGTTTACGAAATAGAATTGGGCGTTAGTGTCCGTGACTTTATCTATAGCGATCAATATTGTGGCGGGATCAAAAACAACAAGGAGCTGAAAGCGGTAATCGCTGGTGGTTCTTCCGTTCCGATTTTGCCAAAAGATCTGATATTAAAGACAGCTTCCGGCGAGGACCGTTTGATGACTTACGAATCGCTTTCTGATGGTGGGTTCGTGAGTGGGACCATGCTGGGTTCAGGCGGTTTTATCGTTTATGACGAAGATGCTTGTATCGTCCGGAATACATGGAACCTTACGAGGTTTTATCACCACGAATCGTGTGGTCAGTGTTCCCCTTGCCGGGAAGGGACTGGATGGATGGAAAACGTCCTCCACCGTCTCGAAAATGGCGAAGGCCGGAGCAAAGACATCGATTTGTTGGTGAGCATTGCCGCCAAGATTGAAGGGAAAACCATTTGTCCGTTAGGAGATGCGTCCGCCTGGCCGGTTGCCAGTGCGATCCGTCATTTCCGGCACGAGTTTGAATTCCATGTGCAGCACCCTGAAATCGTGAAGAATGTCAATCACGGTTCATTGGCCAAATATGTAGGCTAGGGGCAGGGAGCGAGGGGCAAGGAGCGGAGAAAGGAAACCGGAGAAAGGAGAATGGAAAACAAGGTTTGGAATCGGCTACATGTGATTTGCACTTGCAGCTAAGCCAGTCGCCAGCCGCCAGTCGCCAGTCGCCAATTAAAGCACTTGCAGCTAAGCCAGTCGCCAGCCGCCAGTCGCCAGTCGCCAATTAAAGCACTTGCAGTCAAGCCAGCAACCAGTCGCCAGCAGCCAGCAGCAAATTAAAAATAAAGTACTATCAATATAGAAAATGCTTAAAGTAACAATTGATAATCAAACCATTGAAGTTGAAGAGGGAACAACGATCCTTCAGGCTGCACGATTAATCGGCGGGGCAATCGTCCCACCGGCAATGTGTTACTATTCGAAATTGAAAGATTCCGGTGGTAAATGCAGGACATGTCTTGTGAAGGTAGCGCAAGGTTCTTCAAGAGATCCAAGGCCGATGCCAAAATTGGTGGCCTCCTGCAGGACACCTGTGATGGATGGGATGGTTGTTCAAAATATAACCTCTCCCGAAGTCATTGAAACACGGAAGGCAATTGTTGAATTCCTGCTGATCAACCACCCTTTGGATTGTCCGGTCTGCGACCAGGCCGGCGAATGTGACCTTCAAAACCTGAGTTATCAGAATGGGAATGAGGAAACGAGGTTTGAAGAGGCCAAACGGACATTTGACGTAATAGATATTGGAGACAACGTTCAACTCCATATGAACCGCTGCATTTTGTGCTATCGCTGTGTCTATACCGCCAATCAGCTCACTGACAAGCGGGTACATGGAATCCTTTACAGAGGCGATGTATCTGAAATTTCGACTTACATTCAAACCGATATCAGCAATGATTTTTCGGGGAATATCATTGATGTTTGTCCGGTTGGCGCATTGACTGATAAGACATTCCGTTTTAAAAATAGGGTCTGGTTCTTGAAACCGATGAATGCAAGCCGCTCATGTACAAAGTGTTCCGGAAAAGTAACTGCCTGGATGCGTGGCAACGAAATTTATCGGGTTACAGGACGGAAAGACCAATATGGCGAAGTGGAGGAATTTATCTGCAATGAGTGCCGGTTTGAAAAGAAAGCAGTTTCCGATTGGACCATAGAATCGCCACGAAATATAAAACGTGCCTCGGTAATCAGTCAGAACCATTACACCCGGTTGAAAAATCCCTCCGTAATCCTTCCGCTTGAGGAAAAGATGGGAAAGTCACCTTATGGTGAGACCAAAAGTATAAACGATAAACAATCCTAAGTTATGGATGGAAATTACATCATATACAAATTTGTCCTCGCTTCTGTGATCCTGCTGATCAGCCTTGTCGTTGCTATGTATGCGACTTTGCTTGAACGGAAGATTGCAGGTTTCTTTCAGGATCGACTGGGACCAAACAGGGCAGGAATCTATGGGATTTTCCAACCATTGGCCGATGGGTTGAAGCTTTTCTTCAAGGAAGAGTTTATGCCTGGTTCCGCGGATAAATTTCTATATATCCTTGGACCTTCACTTACAATGATGATCGCCTTGCTGACCAGTGCAGTGATCCCATGGGGCGATAGTCTGATATTCAATGGAGTAGAATATAGCTTACAGGTAGCCGATATCAATGTTGGCGTATTGTATGTCTTTGCAATCCTGTCTATCGGGGTTTATGGGATTATGATTGGTGGCTGGGCCTCCAACAATAAATATGCGTTGATCGGTGCTGTTCGTGCCGCTTCCCAAATGATCAGCTACGAACTGGCAATGAGCATGGCAATTATCGCGATTGTCATGATGAGCGGAACTTTAAGTCTGAGCGAAATCGTGAACCAGCAACATGGGTTCAACTGGAACATCTGGTACCAACCTTTGGGTTTTGTGCTGTTTATCGTTTGCGCTTTCGCTGAATGTAACCGTGCCCCATTCGATTTGCCTGAGTGCGAAACAGAATTGATCGGTGGCTATCATACCGAATACAGCAGTATGAAACTTGGTTTTTACCTGTTTGCCGAATACATCAACATGTTCATCTCGTCTGCCATGATCGCCACCCTGTATTTTGGGGGTTATAACTTCCCATTTATGGACGATTTGGGTTTATCACATAACGCATTGACGATCATAGGATTCTTTGTATTCTTTCTTAAAATTTCCTTTTTCGGGTTTGTGTTTATGTGGGTCAGGTGGACATTGCCAAGGTTTCGTTACGATCAGCTCATGCGGCTGGGTTGGAAAAACCTGTTGCCTTTGGCACTCGTGAACGTGATCATCACAGGATTTTTTATCATGTTAAAACACCACAGCTAAAATATGTCCGCAAATCAAAATATAGGTTTATTGACCAATCGGAGCAAAGTTGTGTCGGTCAAAAAAATGACTTTCATGGAGCGGATCTATTTTCCCGCAATCATCAAAGGATTTGGGATTACGTTCAGCCACTTGTTCAAAAAGAAGGTGACCATTCAGTATCCTGAAGTTAAACGTCCGATTGCTGAGATTTATCGCGGCAAGCATGTCCTGAAACGCGATGATGAAGGTCGTGAACGCTGTACCGCCTGTGGATTATGTGCTTTGGCTTGTCCGGCAGAAGCGATCACAATGGTGGCTGCTGAGCGCAAACCGGATGAGATGCATTTGTACCGTGAAGAAAAGTATGCTTCCGTTTATGAGATCAATAACTTGAGGTGCATTTTCTGTGGTTTGTGCGAAGAAGCATGTCCAAAAGAGGCCATCTTCTTGACCAACACAATTGTCCCCTCCAATTACGAGCGGTCGGATTTTATTTACGGGAAAGATGTATTGGTGGAACCTGTCGATCATCGGGTTGATGTCAGCAAGCGGCAGACTCCGGAAGTACTCAATTTTAAGAAAGATAAAAATCAGTCACACAATATTTAACGCAAATACGATATGATGTTTTCGAAATATCTCTTTTTCATCCTGTCTTTCATTGCAATTTATGCTGCGTTGAAGGTCCTGATCTCTAAAAGCCCAATGCACAGCGTATTGTACCTCACGCTTGCTTTTTTTGCGATTGCGGGACATTACATTTTGCTCAATGCACAGTTCCTGGCGGTGGTCCATATCATCGTTTATGCCGGTGCGATCATGGTATTGTTCATTTACACTGTGATGTTGCTGAACCTGAACATTCAGGGTGAGTTTCCAAAAACCAAACTGGTAAATATTGCTTCGATTATAGCGGGAGGTTTGTTGATGCTTACCTTGATCGCAGTCTTTAAATCGTACGATATGGAAGTGCTGACCAACCCCAATTACAACCAGATTGGCCTGGTGAAAACGTTGGGTAAGGTTTTATTTAAAGATTATTTCCTCCCATTTGAACTCTCCTCAGTCCTGTTTTTGGCAGCGATGGTTGGGGCCGTGATGCTGGGCAAAAAAGATATTTATTAAAATTACTGAAATGTCGGATACAATTCAAAATATGCAGATCATCCCACTCGAATACTACATCTTCTTCTGTTCGGCATTGTTTGCCATTGGGGTTGTAGGGGTGCTTGTAAAGAGAAATGCACTGGTTATTTTTATGTCGATCGAGCTGATGCTGAACTCAGCCAATTTGCTTCTGGCGGCTTTTTCTGCCTATCGCAACGATCCTGCCGGACAAATTTTTGTCTTTTTCATTATGGTTGTGGCTGCAGCTGAGGTGGCTATAGGTCTGGCTTTGTTGGTCATGATCTATCGCTCAACCCATACAATTGATATCAATGTGCTCAATAAATTAAAGTGGTAGCCCTAAACAAACTAAAGTATGATTGAAAATATTTGGCTTGTTCCTCTGTTTCCGTTGATCGGATTTTTGGTGATCGCCCTTAATTTCAGGGGGTTCAAAGGCATATGGGCTGGACGGGTCGCATCTGTGGCTGTTCTGGCGTCTTTTGTCGTTTCTGTAAACCTGTTTTTGCAAATGACATCCGGACACGAAGCTCAAACTGTCACTATCTTTAATTGGCTCCATTTCAACCATATTTCCATTTCTTTCTCTTTTTTGGTTGACCGTCTCTCTGTTCTTATGCTGTTGATCGTCACAGGGGTTGGTTTCCTGATCCATATTTATTCGATCGGGTATATGAAGGACGATGCCGGTTACAACCGCTTCTTTTCCTATATGAACCTATTTGTTTTCTTCATGCTGTTGCTGGTCCTTGGGTCTAACTATTTTGTGATGTTCATCGGTTGGGAAGGAGTTGGTTTATCCTCCTACTTGCTGATTGGGTTCTGGTTCAAAAATCAGGAATACAACAATGCAGCCAAGAAAGCCTTTATCATGAACCGTATTGGTGACCTTGGATTTTTACTGGCCATGTTCTTCATTTTGCAACAATTTGGCACACTGAATTTTAGCGATGTTTTCAGTAAGACACAGTCTTTAGCCTCAGGCAGTACAATTCTTACTTTAATCACTTTGCTCCTGTTCGCCGGAGCGGTTGGTAAAAGTGCCCAGATACCTTTGTTTACATGGTTGCCCGATGCAATGGCAGGCCCAACGCCGGTCTCGGCATTGATCCATGCTGCCACAATGGTAACGGCTGGTATTTATATGATTGCCAGGTCAAATGTTCTGTTTGTAATGGCACCTGTGACAATGTGGGTCATTTCCATCGTAGGTATTGCAACTGCACTTTTGGCAGGAAGTATTGCCATCTTTCAAACTGATATTAAAAAAATATTGGCCTATTCAACTGTGAGCCAGTTGGGTCTGATGTTTGTCGCCTTGGGGGCAGGAAGATTTACTGCCGCGATGTTCCATTTGACAACACATGCCTTCTTTAAAGCCTTACTCTTCTTGGCAGCAGGAAGCGTAATCCATGCGTTGAGCGGGGAACAGAACATCCTGAAAATGGGTGGACTGCGCCACAAAATACCGGTGACTTTCTGGGTTTTCCTGATCGGTTCCCTGGCAATTTCGGGTATCCCTCCGTTTGCCGGATTCTTTTCAAAAGACATGATCCTGGCCGGGGCATTTGAGACAAGTCCTTTACTTTGGGCAGTTTCAGTGATAGTTGCCTTAATGACAAGCTTTTATATTTTCAGGTTATTGTTTGTCGTATTCTGGGGCGCAACCAGACAAAAAGAGGACCCCCATCATCCTGTCCACGAATCACCCAAAACGATGACTGTTCCAATGATGATCCTGGCAGGATTGTCGGTTGTTGGTGGTTTACTAGGAGTTCCTCATTTGCTGGGAGGTAGCGACAGGATTCACGAATACCTCTCCCCGATTTTCGCAGCTTCAGTAGCTATAAAAAACACCACAACTGAAATTAGTTCACAAACAGAATGGATACTGATGGTAGTTCCATTGCTCTTAATTTTGGGAATGATTTATCTGGCTTATTCAATGTTAGTTAAGAAACCAGTTACTGACGAGCGTAAACAAAAGTCATTTTTTAAAGATCTGGCCTACAATAAATTCTATGTTGATGAACTTTACGAAGCCATCGTCCAACGACCTGTTTCCGCATTATCCGTTTTCTTTCATGAAGTGATTGAAGTAAAAATCATCGACCGTTTCGTCAACAATACGGGCAAACTTGTCATTTGGACCGGAAAAAACATCCGTTACATGCAGACCGGGAATGTTGGGGTTTACCTGTTTTTTATGGTGGTCTCCATTATACTGATCTTATTTTTTAACCTCTTTAATTAAACGCAAATGATATTGGGAGTTCTTATCATTCTACCGCTGATCTTCTCGCTGCTGCTGTTTGCGTTGCCCGAAACGGAGAAGAACAAGATCATCGCATTGACAGTCTCGCTTGTCTGCTTTGCCGGAGCTGTATTGATGCTGTTTAATTTCCTACCTGATCCATCTGGTTACCCTCCATTTGAGGTGAAGCTGTTGAAATCAATGGGGGTTGAATTCAAATTTGGCGTTGACGGATTGAGCATGTTGCTGGTTTTATTGACAACGTTCCTGACCCCCTTGATTATTTATTCAAGTTTTGATGGCGAATTTAAACGAAGCAATGCCTTTTATGCACTGATATTAATTATGGAAATGGCACTGATCGGTGTCTTCACAACAACCGATATCATGCTATTCTATATTTTCTGGGAAATTGCGTTGATACCCGTATTTTTTATCTCAGCATTGTGGGGCGGCAAAAATACACGTGTCATCACATTCAAATTCTTCATGTACACCCTTGTTGGCGGACTTTTTATGCTTGCCGCCATCGTCTTCATTTACGTGAAAACACCGGGTGAACACTCGTTTGCCTTTTCCGAATTTTACAAAGTGATACTTGATCCACAGGCGCAAAAATGGTTGTTCCTTGCCTTTTTTCTGGCTTTTGCCATTAAAATGCCAATATTCCCGTTTCACACCTGGCAGCCCGATTTGTATTACACCGCTCCAACGCAGGGAACGATGATGATGGCTGGAATTATGCTCAAAATGGGGGTTTATGGCCTTTTCCGGTTTGTATTGCCCTTGTTCCCGGTATTGACGATCGATTGGGGATTTTACGCAATCATCCTTTCGGTCATCGGAATTGTGTATGCTTCCATCATTGCGATCCGTCAGGATGAACTGAAGAAATTAATAGCCTATTCATCGCTTGCCCACGTGGGTTTGATTGCTGCCGGTGTTTTTACACGGACTTTTAACGGACTTGAAGGGGCTATGATCCAGATGATTTCACATGGTGTAAATATCGTTGGATTGTTCTTTTGCTACGAAATTATCTTTCGCCGCACAAAATCGGGCAAAATCAGTGATCTGGGGGGCATTGCTTCACAAGCACCAATCTTTGCTATATTCTTTATGATCATCATGTTGGGAAGTATTGCTTTCCCATTGACAAATAGTTTTGTGGGGGAATTCCTGCTGTTGCTCGGCGTTTTTGAATACAACAAGATATTGGCAGTCTTTGCAGGATTGACCATCATTTTTGGTGCAGTTTATATGCTTTGGATGTATCAACGCACAATGTATGGCGAACCGAAACCATTGACGGCCGGTTTCTCAGACCTGACAATGCGCGAAATCCTCATTTTAGTCCCGGTAATTGTGATCATTTTATGGATTGGAATCTATCCGCAAATGTTTATTGGAATTGCAGAACCCGCGGTCAAGACGATATTGCAGATCAATAGTGGACTGATTCCGTGAGAACGGGTGAGGGAGAGACTGAGAGAGGGAGAGACTTGGAGACAGGAAAAGGGAGACGGGAGAAGGGAGAACGGGGCTTCGGCTCCGCTCAGCCACCGAGACGGGAGAATAGAGACAAGAGAACGATGGACTTAAGTTAAGAATTCGATGGTAATTAACTGAGATTTTGATTATTAATCCATTAAATTTTGGTGGCAGTTTCAAATACACCGTAGGTGTTTAACTATTGTAGAAAACGGAAATACAACGGTTACAGGAGGCGCAATTACGAAGCCGTTGAAAGATGTTAATTTCAATGCGCCGCAGAACAACAGATGTTAAAGGCGTACTGATCGGGATAAGGAAAATTTGAAATAATAGAAATAGAAAAATTGTATTGTCGATTATATTTGTTTGATATTCAAGTAAATACATAATAAATTAAAATATTCTCATGAAGGCAATCATAGCGCTTTCCATATTGGCAATTTTAAACATGTTCTTTGGTGTAAAGAAGAAGAAAGGTGTCCTGCTGCCACTCATTTTTTTCGGATTACTGGTTACGATGGGCCTGAATATCATGGACTGGGGAACATCTGTACATTATTTCAACGAGATGTTTATTGCCGATAATTTCAGTATTGCATTTTCATCAGTTTTGATCCTGATCGGAATCCTGGTCTTCATGTTTGCGGGAATTTATTACAAGGGGGTTGAACGCCCTTTGGAAGATGTCTATGCCCTGATCATTTTTGCCATCATCGGAGGGATCCAGATGGCCTCTTTTGGCAACCTGATTTTGTTTTTTATTGGTCTTGAAACACTTAGCATCTCTTTTTATATCCTTGCGGGAAGCAAGAAATTCGACATTGCCTCGAATGAGGCGGCTATGAAATACTTTCTGACAGGATCTTTCGCAACAGGTTTCCTGCTTTTCGGCATCGCTTTGGTTTACGGCGTTTCAGGCTCCTTTAACCTTGAGGCGATCAATACCTATGTTGTATCCATGCACGGAAAAGTCCCCCCACTGTTTATTGCCGGGATGTTGCTGATATTCATCGGGATGTTTTTTAAAATTGCAGCGGTTCCGTTTCATTTCTGGTCGCCTGATGTTTACACAGGATCGCCTACCCTGATCACTGCCTTTATGACCACCGCCGGAAAAACGGCAAGTGTTGCAGCATTTTATCGGTTGGCATCGGTGGCTTTTGTTTCTATGCATGAGGTGTTGTTACCAACATTGCTGTTTGTATCGGTTGCGACAATCGTTGTCGGAAACTTGTCGGCGGTCTATCAGGACAATCTCAAACGGATGTTTGCCTATTCGGGTGTTGCCCAATCTGGTTATATCCTGATGGCCATCATTGTTCTGGGACCAAAATCGGCAGGAGTCTTGCTTTTCTTCACCCTTTCGTATGTCATCGCAACAATCACCGCTTTTGCTGTGCTGATGTTGATCAGGGAGGAACGGGGAACGTTCTTCGTGCTGGCATTCAGGGGTTTGGCCCGGAATAATCCCATTGAAGCGGCTGCTATGGCCGTTGCCATGATGTCGCTGGCTGGCATCCCTCCATTGGCAGGGTTTATGGCGAAGTACAATCTTTTTGCACTTACCGCCGAAGGTGGCTACATCTGGTTGGTTGTTGTGGCTGTCCTGGGTTCAATGGTCAGCATTTTCTTTTACTTTAAACCGATCATGGCCAGCTATTTTTCGGATGGTTTGCCCCAACACAAAATTGAAACCAGTATTTATTTTAAGATCAATATTCTAATTTGTACTGCCTTAATGATCATTCTTGGATTTATGCCCCGTTTGATTATTCAACTCTTATAAGGTTTACAGTTATTGTTTTATTAAACAGACCCGTCTGGATTTCCAAATCCCGGCGGGTCTGTTTGTTTCAATTGATTTCAATTTATTACTCAATTTTTAAAATCCCATCCTTTGGTTCCGGCAGTTTGACAACAAGTCTTGATTTCTTAGTATCAAATTGATAATCAACAGAATCACTTAATTCGACATTGTTAAACGTCACTTTTGCAGGAAGCTTGTCGATGTGAATATTTAAAATCGAAGGTTTCCTTGCATCCTTTAAAATAATCTCAACAGAATTTGGGTGGTTGATCATAGAAACAGTTGAGCTACCCGATTTATCAGGGTGATAGACTGTAAATTGGTTGTCAATTCCGGGATAGATCAGCCATGTGAGGCTGCCTTTGCTTGTTTCACTTCCAAAACCTGTATAGCCTCGCTCAATGTTCATCGGCACAATGGCCCCTTCACGGATGTAAACGGGGTACTCTTCCAATGGAAATTCACGCTCAAATGTCTTAGGTCCTTCTACAACCTCCTGGTCTTTAAAGAAATACAGCCATTTGCCTTTGGGTAAGGTGACCTTGTTTTTCAAATCATCGCGATATATGGGGGCAACAACAAAATCATCACCGAACAAGTAGTGATATTTCCCTTCAATTGGACTTTGTAACACTCTTCCACCCTGATGGCCAGTCACAACATAACTGTACATATAGGGAACCAGTTCGGTATGCAGCCATGAGAATTTACGGATTGTTTCCAATTCCTGTTGCGACCTTTTCCACAAAGCCCTCTCCCCATGACCCCCGTTGAGGAACAAACCACAAAATGTTGAAAATTGCGCCCATCGGATGTACAAACGTGGTGGAATGGTATTTCCCGAAAAACCGGCAACGTCCGATCCGATCACATTGTAACCCAATTTTGCGCTCTCCATGATATTCTGAATAGCAAGCTCGATGCCATCAATCCCATCCATGGCAATATCGGAATTCTTTTTGTCCTCTTCGGTAATTTTCCCAGTTGATTCCCAACTGTGCTTCTGATCGCCAACCCATGTTACAGGGGCAGCATCTATGGGGGCGAACCCTTCGGGATGGTACCAGCGGTCGATAGCCCTCGCAAGTGTTAGAAATTCAGGGTTTTGTGACAATCCATGATTGTATTCATCACGATAATAATAATCCATATAGGTACGGGTCGTCATCAGGCCACTTTGGGTGGTTTTATAAGCAAATGGAATTGGTCCCAAAAGTGTATAAAAAAGGGTCCCTGTCCCATCCAGTTTCCAACCATCAATACCATAATCGAACAGTTTCTGTTGCCGTTTTTGCCACCATTTGACTGCGTCAGGATTTGTATAGTCAATAAATCCACCTTTCCCTTTCCACCATTTGATCTGGTCGCCCTTCCCGGCAAGGTAACCTTTATCCTTAGCCTCATTGAAAAAAGATTCCGATTCCCTGATCCTCGTATCCTTGCTTTGGCTGTTGACCATTGTTGTCATCCACAAGACCACACGGTAACCGTTGTCCTGCAATTTTCCAAACCATTGGGCAGGTTTTGGATAAAGCAGAGTATCGATTTCAAAGTCGTTGTACCGCAAACTCCAGGGACTGTCCAGCAGAATTGTCCGTACCGGAATATCGTATTTTGCATAGCCTCCAAGAAGGGTGTCTGCCCGTTCTGCTGTATTTGCATCGTCTTCCCACAACCAGCACTCCAATGCCCAGGCAGGGGTAAGCGGAGGGTTCCCATGCCGTTGGGCATTGAAAGGAACTCCCCTGAACGGATAAGCAAATGCGAAATAATAAATAACAAGCAGAACCACAACTGTAATTAAAAGGATTTTAATCCATTTCTTTGATTTAGAACCCAGTATATTCATATTTCAACTTTATTTCTATTTATTTCAGATAATCTTCTTCCTAACCTTCCCCTCTCAGAGGGGTGGCCGTAGGCTGGGATGTCGGATTACAAACATGTGGCCGATAGACAATTGTTGGTTTACTATTATATATCTGAAGGACACGGTCATTGATTCTATTTTACTTATTGGAAGAATTGGGCACCGAATACTCCCTAACAATGAAATCCTCCAATTCCCGCATCACAGCATCCAAATCACTTTTTACCCTATAATCCTCTATTCTAAACACTTTCAAGCCAAGTGATTCCAGAATAGTTTGCCTTTCCCTGTCATATTCTTCCTTCCCATCATGGCTCGAACCATCAATCTCTACAACAAGGCTCAATGATTTCACATAAAAGTCCACAACATAATTGCCAATCACCCGCTGCCGGTCAAAATCTATACCCCAGAAATGGCCCTGATGGACAACCTGCCAGAATAGGACTTCCGATAGGACACCGGCTTTGCGCAATTTCCTGGCCCGTAGTTTAAGGTTGGGATTGTATGGGAGATTTGGGGTATAACGCTTGAAAACTGGGGTTTTGTAGACCATAAAATAATCAACTACCCCGTCCTTCGGAAACCCCTTCTTCGAAGAAGATTCAACTACCCCGTCCTTCGGACACCCCTTCATCGAAGTAGATTCAACTACCCCGTCCTTCGGACACCCCTTCAAGCTTGAAGGGGAATCTTCAGATGGTGATTGTTTTCCATTAGGATGATCACTTTTCATATCTTGACTTTTGGTTATCAGGTTATGGAACTGACTTTATCCAAAAATACAAAATTAATGCCCAATCATCTCATCATCTTCAAACCGAATATTAAAATAGATGTATTTACAAGGGTATGTACAATAGCACTATAGAAAACATTTTTTGTCTTGATGTAGGTGTAGCCATATGCCCATCCTGCAACACACGCCAATCCGATGTAAACAATTGATTTTGCATGGTAATGGACCAAACCAAAGGTGACACCTGTCAATGCCAGTGATGTGTAAACTCCCATCTCAAATTTACCCGACTTTTCAATCAACCATGCAGCTGCAAACAACAAAACCGTGACCAATGCCGGGAACCATTTCATCTGGCCTTCCAAAGTATATCCAACAAGCAATGCACAACCAAATAAAATCACAAATCCCACAAGCCAGAATATCTTCCACGATTTAGCCTGACCGATCCTTTTGGAAAGCATATTTTGCAGGATTCCACGAAAAAAAAGTTCTTCAAAAAGGGCCGTATGCAGAAAAGTCCCGATCAATGTAAAAATGATAGACCTGATTAAAATCTCAAAAGGCTCCGAATAACCAACCACCCGAATAAAATCGACTGAAAAACCAACGACAAGAACAAGCAGGTAAAAGGCTGCCCACGACAAAATAGCCGTAATGAACGATTTCCATCTCCATTCGGGGAAAAATCCAACCTCTTTTATTCCACGGACAATTCCAAATGCATAGACAGTCGTTAAAATGGTCATGATGTGGAACAATGAATCGAATCCCTGACCCTTAAACGGAAGTTCACCCTGTTGCTTTACCTCCGTGAAAGCAGTTGGGAGCAAGGTAAGGACAAAAACCGTAAAATCGAACCACCCGATCTTTTGGGAGGTCTCATTCCGAATTGTAAAGGCAATTACCGGAAAAAATAAAATATAGACAACAAGTGGAAAATTGTCCTTAAGCAAGCTATGTCCATTGATTATCTGATATATAGCAAAGATAATCAATAATAATGCTGGAAAGAACAAAACATTGATTCGGTCTTTTCGTATCCAATCCTGAAAAAGGACAAGAATATTTTTCTTGCCAATTGAAAAAACAGAAAGATAGGCTAAAAAAAAGAAAGGGAGGGAAATTAAAAAATCGATGGATGTGATTTGGCTCCGGTTAAAGAATAATAAAATTATTGTAAGGCCAGCAGTGATCAGGATGCTAAATTTTATTGAATGTTGGATCTCATTTCTCATATCAGTTATAGTTATTTTAAATTTTTAAAATTAATAATGCAGTTAAATTCCTTGTTTATTGTTTTCAGGAAGTTAAAGAAAAGCAATTACCCGTTCCGATCCTGAAATTATAATGAGATTTTTTGATAGTTTATTAACTTAAAAAGTCCATTTTACCTTTTAAAAAACAAAATCAAGTGTTAAAATACTACGCAATGAAAACAAATTTCTTTATGTTTTGTTAAAATGTGTTATATATAATTGTAATATAATATTCAGGCGTTTAATGACAAAAAACAAATATTTTTAATTAAAACAATTTCACTATGAAAAGAAAATTAAGGTTGGCTTTATTTTTTTCTTTGGGGTTGCTCCTTTTTGTGACTTGTAAAAAGGATACTCCCGCCCCCACCGCATCATTTACAGCCACAGTCAACGATGGCGTGGTGACGTTTGCTGCGACTGTCACCGATGCCACCAAATATGAGTGGGATTTTGGGGATGGCAGTTATATCAATACCCTTGTAGCTCCTGTTCATACCTATGTTCAGGTTGCGACACCTACTTCCATTGAAGTCTCTTTGACGATTAAAGGTCCGGGGGGTCAAGTTACCACCAAACAAACGATAACAATACCGGCCAAAACAAAAATGGAGTACCTCACAGGAGGGAAACCTTCTGCCCCTAAATCGAGGAAATGGAGGATTAGCGCCAGTGCACCAAGCTTCAATATCAACTATGCCACAGCCACTCTCACTCCAAACTATAAATCCTATCCGGGTGGAATTTTATCCGCTGTTGGTTTAAGTGCGGTCTATGGAGATACATTTACCTTCAAGAGTGATGGTACGATGACGATTCAATCGAATGGTGGTGGGATCTTTGCCGGATTTGTCTATTGTTATGCGACCGCAACACCCAATATTGGTAATGCCGGAGGTTCGGGATTGACCTACGCAAAACCGTTTACACCCCCAACTGGTGCGACTTTCCAGATCAATGAAGGTAAAAACCTGACAATGACCAATGCTCCTGATGGTGCAACTGCGGTCTCCGTGACCTATACAAATGTCATGACCCTGAGTTTTGCCAATGGTGGATTTTTTGGAATAAAAGACTTTTCGAGCGAATGTATCATTCAGTCCATTACTGATACACAAATCATTGCCAATCTGTTTGTGGCAGTAGGAACATCAGGTGCGACACTTGGCAAGCCCACTTTTGCGTTGAACGTTTACTTTGAAGCTGTGCCTTAATTGATTCCGGGTTTATTTGCTGAATGCAAATACCTGTAAAACACTAAAGTAGATTAATTTGAAATTAAGATTTAGAATATTTACAACTAACAAAAAATATATATGATGAAGAGAAAAATGCTTAAAGCAATGTTTCTGTGCATTTTAATGGTTGTTTCGACAGGCCTTTTTGCTCAAAATATTGTCACAGGTAGCGTAAAAGATGATACGGGGCAATTGTTGCCCGGTGTCAGTGTGGTGGTTAAAGGGACAACAACAGGGACAGTGACCGATGTAGAGGGGAAATTCACCCTCTCAGTTCCCGGTAATGCAACTTTGGTTTTCTCGTTTGTTGGTATGCAAACCAAAGAGGTTGCAGTTGGGACGCAGAAAAAATTTGATGTCTCTATGGCTTCAAGTACCATTGGCGTCGACGAGGTCGTTGTAACGGCCCTTGGTATCTCCCGCGAAAAGAAATCCCTTGCTTATTCAGTTTCAGAAGTGAAATCAGGTGATTTGGCCAAAGGTGCCAACTCAAACGTTATCAAATCGTTGGATGGCCGTGTAAGTGGAGTGAATTTCACCAACTCCAGTACCGATCCAAACGGTTCGGTATTTGTAACGATACGTGGTGCAACCAGTTTGAATCTATCCTCCTCAACGGCTTCAAGTCAACCTCTTTTTGTAATTGATGGTGTACCTGCCGGGTCAACCTCTGTAGATAACCGTAACGGAGCAGATTTTGGAAACCTACTTTCTCAATTGAATGCTGAAGACATTGAAAGTATTTCTATTTTGAAAGGTGCAAGCGCGGGGGCACTTTATGGATCAGCTGCTGGTAATGGTGTAATCATGATCACTACAAAGTCGGGCAAAGGTGGCAAAAAAGGGATTGGTGTTTCCGTCAATAGTTCGCTAATTTGGGACAAACCTTACAATTTCTTTGCCACGCAGCAAGAATATGGTGATGGGATTCGTGCTTCATCTATATATACCTCTGGTTACGACTGGGGAGCTAAATTCTCTGATTTCACCACAGCTACAATCGATCAATACAATACGGATACACAAAGGATCGAAACCAAGCTTTTTGCACCAACAAGGGAGAACCGCCTTCAGGAATATATGCAAACCGGTGCTACCCGTAATTACAATGTCAGTGTATCGGGCAACTATAAAGATGGCGCATTCCGCTTCTCTATTGGCAAAATGTCAAATATTGGTGTAATGCCCAATAACAGGACAGACCGTATGAATGCCAGTTTAAGTGCTGAATATAACATTACCAAGAAATTGAAAATTTCGGTGACCAGCAACTACATGGGTCAGTTTACCCCAAACAAGACTTCGTCAAACAGTCAGGTGATCGAAGAGTTGACCATGAAATTCCTCGGATCGTTGCAACCTGTTAAAGAGATGCAAACCGTATGGAAAAAGGGCTTTGAAGGGCAATTACAGAATGCCCCTTATTACAAACCTGATGGTACACCAATGCTCGACAACCCTTATATGTACACTTATTCTGAAATCAACACTTACAGGAAAGACAACTTTTTTGGCAAAGCCCAACTTGACTGGGAAATCATTAAACCTTTAAAATTCATGGTCCGTACTGGTATTAACTACAGTGGTGACAATTATGAGTACAAAAGGGCCAAAGACTTTGAGGATAGCAACATGAGGGATGGTAAATACACAGTGACTAGCGGGAATGGTCTGGGTGTCCAGAATGACCTGATGTTGATCTGGAACAAAGACTTCGGTAAATTCACAACCAATGCAACAGCAGGTTACAATTATGCCTATAGCAATTCCTATAGCTATTATGGCAACGCTGAGAAACTGGTAAGGGTCAATGAATATTCACTTGGAAATGCTGCACCCAATACATTGTCCACCAGCAGTGGTTGGGACATCGGCAAATCTCAGAGTCTTTATGGCACAGCCCAGGCAGGTTATTCCAACCAGATATTTGTAGATGTTTCTGGCCGTTACGATTTTAGTGGTATCCTTGACGAGCAAAAGCAGGAACATTTCTATCCTTCGGTCTCATTGAGCTGGCTTCCTTCAACAACCTTTAAACTCCCGGAAGTTATTAACATGCTTAAGCTTAGGGCCGGTGTTGCACAGGTAGGACATGGACTTGGAACGCCAAGAACAGCCAATACTTTCAATTTTAGTTCGTTGGATTATGGAAGTACAAAGATTGTCAATATTGGTGGCAACCTTACCGATCCGAACATAAAGGCCGAAGTGACCACTGCTTATGAAGAGGGTTTTGATTTTGCATTGCTTGACAACCGCATTTCCGGTGAGTTTACATCTTATAAAAAGGTTCATGAAAACCAGTTGGGGACCATTCCCACTTCTCCCGGAGTTGGTTATAGTGGAATGTTGACCAACGTAGGTACAGTTGAAGCCAAAGGTTATGAAATTTCATTGAACTTTGTTCCTGTTCGCACAAAAGATTGGAACTGGGATTTTGGTTTTAACTTCAGCCAGGTAAAGTCAACAATCACAAAACTATCAGCAGCTTATGTGCCTACAGGCCAGACATTTTTTGGCAATGGTCCAAATATTGACCTGCGGTTGGCTGTTGGTGAAACAGTTGGGACGATGTGGGCCCACCAGGTATTCACAACAATGCCGTCCACAAGTAAATATGCCGGGATGATCGTACTGGATGATAACGGCGAATGGAAATATTCAAACGCTGAAAAAGATCGTAAATCAATTGGTAATTACAATCCCGATTTCATCATGGGTGTACACTCGTCAGTAAAATGGAAGAATTTTAGGCTGGGTATCGTAGGAAGTTTCCGCAAGGGAGGAAAATACATTTCCGATATCGAACGCCGTGCTGTTACTGACGGACATTCTTTATTGACCATTGGGGACAAAGTTAACGGCCCGAATCCATGGACCGTTGGAGGACGCGATGCCGCAACTGGTGGTTTGCCCTGGCCCGATGCAAGCCAGATGCCTTACCCCCAAATGGCCAGTTTAGTTGCCACATATGCAAGATATGGAACCCCGGTTGCCATTGATGACGCAAGTTATTTTCAGGGTGTATGGTTGAAACCGGGTGGAAATCCGGCAAACGATGCTGATTATATCGTGAACGGTGCAAACCCTCTCCAAACATTCTATGCTTTGCCAGGTTTGATCCTTGGTGCTCAATATTGGAGTTTCCCACAATCACTGTTACGGGATGCCACCAACTTTAAAGTGAAAGAGATCACTTTTGACTATACATTGCCAAGGAGCATCACATCAAAATATAAAGTTGACAATGTTGTGATTGGATTTGTTGGAAGGAACATCTTCCAATGGAACAAAGCAGATAAAAACGTCGATCCGGAATCTGCTTTCGAAGGAATTGGCCAGAACCAGGGTATCGTTGGTAAAGCATTACCATCTATTGCCTCTTATGGTTTCAAAGTATCGTTTGACTTTTAATTCTTAAATTTATTGAAATTATGAAAATACAGATATCAATTTTAATCCTGACACTCTTTGTTCTGACAGCTTGTGAAAAGCAGTTGCTTAGAAAGGATGAGCTGCTTCAAAAGCGGGATGCAATAGAGTCTGCAACTCCAAACCTGTTGCTTTCTTCGATCATTCAACAAACTACTTTTGCTTATCAATATGAAGGTGGTGTCGGCAACAGGACATTGTCCGCTACTGTTCAGTATATGCAGGGAAACCGGAGTTCCGATGATAATATTTACAAGAGCTTCACTAAACCAAAAAGCGATTTATATGGTTTTACAACACCAATTAAATTGGTCCAGGCTTCCATTACTGATGTGCATGCTTTGGGATTAAAAAGTTATGAAGGAATCTTTTTGATTTTCAAATCGTTACTTTGGTCAACAGTGACCGACTTGTATGGCGATATTTATTATACCGAAGGTCTTCGTGGTCAGGATGGGATCCTTTTCCCAAAATTTGACGATCAGAAGGACATTTATCCTGCCCTGATCCAGAACCTCAAAGATGCAACTTTGTTATTGTCCACAGGTACTGACCCCATTGATAAAACATACGACATCATGTATGGCGGGGATAAAACCAAATGGATAAAATTTGCCAATTCATTAAGGTTAAGGCTTTTGATGAGGTCAAGTAAAAATCTTTCAACAGTTGCTGCCGATGTCGCCGCAGTGGCCGCTCTTCCATTGATGACAGCAAATACGGATAATGCAGCGATTCCTTACCTTACAGGCGACCGGACCTACAACTGGCCAATGTCGTATGATGGGTACAGCGATAACTTCATGATTTTCCGTCCAAGTAAAACACTTGTCGATAGTCTAAAAGTCCTTAATGATGCCAGGTTGAATGTTTGGATTGCCCCAATTGAGAAACCATGGACAAACGTTTCTGCGAACAATGGTACGGTTGTAAACACAACTGATCCCAATGGGTTCACCTATTCTTCCACTTACGAGTACATCGATCGTAGTAAGCCTGATATCAAAGCTGCATCTAAATTCATTGTAGATTCCTTGACGCTTTATGGTGGATACACGGCAGGGATGTATGAAAACGTTTTGGCGGCCAATGGCAGTTATGATTTCCCGACTACGATATTCAATTATAAAATATCAAAGTTCTCCAAATTACTGAACGAAAAAGCCCATGCACTGCTAAAAGCAACTATTTTACAGGCTGATGAGGTTCAGTTTTTATTGGCTGAAGCTGCAGTTAAGGGTTATATCCCTGCTGTAGGTGCTGAAACTTATTATAAAAGTGGTGTAACATTGGCCAATGCCAGATGGGGCGTGACGATTCCCGCTACTTATTTTAACAATGCAAGTGCGAAATTTCCAACGACAACCGATGCTCAAAAATTGGCTAAAATCGCATTGCAAAAATGGTTGGGTCTTTTCCTGAATGGTGTTGAAGCTTATGCTGACCATAGAAGGACCAGGCTTCCCACTTTTGAACTGAATGGCGAATTGGTAAACGGGCTACATGCTTTCCCATTGCGGTTCAGGTATCCCGAAACTGAGTTGGCCAACAATACCGACAACTACAATGCGGCCATCGCCAAACTGGACAAGGGCGATACCGAATATTCCAGTATGTGGTTGATCAAGTAGGATTCGACCAGTAAGAAAATGACAACTAAGTAGTTCAATCCGATCCTGCTTAGTTGTCATTGTATTTTATAAATGTGATAAATCAAGTTTAGAAATGAGAAAAGTTTTATTGGGCCTTATTGTTCTGTTCTGTTCTTATACATTCCTTTTGGCTAATCCGCCTCATCAGATTACACCGGAAACAGCTCTTCAGGCCTACCTCCACAACTCCGACAAATCGTTCAAATGGGAAGTCAACGATAAAAAAAACATCAATGGTGTGACCATCTACAGGATCATTTTTCAATCACAGAAATGGCGCAACATCAATTGGAACCACGAGATGTTCATCATGGTCCCCGATCTTTTGAAATACAATGATGCACTGTTATTTATCACCGGCGGCAGCTTAAAAAATGAAAAGCCCAATACCCATGAATGGACAGAGGACTTGACCACTGCTTTAAGCAAACTGGCAAAGACAAACATGGCTATCGTTGCCTTGCTCTGGCAGGTTCCCAACCAACCTTTATATGACGACCTTACCGAAGATGCCCTAATCTCATATACGCTCCATAACTATCAGAATGATCACGATTTTTCGTGGCCGTTGTTGTTTCCAATGACCAAAAGTGCTGTCAGGGCGATGGATGTCGTGCAGGCTTTTTCAAAAAAGGAGATCAAAAAGAACGTTGAACATTTTGTTATTTCAGGTGCTTCCAAACGGGGATGGACAACCTGGTTGACTGGTGCAAATGACAAACGCGTCAAGGCAATCGGCCCAATGGTGATCGATATGCTGAATATGCCTGTAAATATCCCGTACCACAAAGTAGTTTGGGGCGATTACAGCATCGAGATTGAAGATTACGTCAAATTGGGATTGGCTCAGGAGTTTGGAAATAGCAAAAGCAACGACCTCGTCAAGATGATCGATCCCTATTCGTACCGCAAAACATTGACGATGCCCAAAATGATCTTCATGGGGACCAACGACCCTTACTGGCCTGCGGATGCGATAAAAAATTACATCGACAGTATTCCTGGTGACAACCACATCTGTTATACACCCAATGCTGCACACGATCTTGGCGACAAAAAGAAAGCATTGACAACATTGAGCGCGTTTCTCGGAACCACCATCACCAATGGTAAATATCCCATCTGTAAATCAAGCATATCTGAGCAGAACGGTACTATTACCCTGAAAATCAAGGCCACACCTGAAATATTGCAAAACGCCATTTTATGGTATGCCGACTCCAACGATCAGGATTTCAGGGATGAGCATTGGTCAAATATTGAGTTGAACCCTGCCAACAAATCAGAAGTAACCGTCGAGGTAAAAACGCCAAAGACAGGTTTTAAAGCTTTTTACGTCGATCTTAAATACAAGGCAGTTTACGGCGACGATTATACCCAAAGCACCAGGATGTTTGTCACCAATGACAAAAATCTATTGTTAAAAGTTAACTGATTAATATATAATACAATACAAGTATTGTCAAAAAAATGATACAGTGGAAAATCATCCAAGGTACAGCGTACCGTCAATATTTGTAGAAACAAGTTTGGTATTAGATTTTGATAGGTACAGCGTACCGCAATATGTATAAATGGTTATGATTTTGCAATTCAATACATTAGTTATAAAATGAGAAAATTCGCAATTGTTACCGGAAGCATACTGGTTTTCCTGATTCTTCTCTTTTTCGTATGTACGGACCCTGTTGTCCAGGCATCTTATCTGAACAGCGATTATTATAAAACCAGCTCCGCCCGTATTGACAGCCTGAAGAAAAGTTCTGTGATCCTCAACGATTCGATTCAGGCCGGTTTTGCCAGAGTGAGTATTACACCGGTATTGAATAGTCAGGAAGATAATGTTGCCGAAGGTCGATTTTCAAAAGTTCCCCTTGCGGGATTTGGGGCTCGTAAAGGCAAACCGGCAACCGGGGTCCACGACAGTATTTTCATTAAAGCTGTTGCCCTGAAATCAGGAAGTCGGACCCTGATAATGGTAGCTGCCGATTTGTTGATTATGCCTCCCAACATCATCGACTCTGTAACTTATCTTCTTGCACAAAAAGGGATCCGCCGCGACCAGTTGTATTTTTCGGCAACTCATACCCATTCAAGTTTAGGTGCGTGGGGACCAGGTTTTATTGGTGGTCAATTTGCCGGTGATGAGAATAAGAACATCGAACGGTGGTTGGTCCAGCAAATTTCAAAAGCCGTGACTTTATCTTTAAAAGATCTTTTACCGGCAAAAATCGGAACAGGTTCCTTTAATGCAGCACCTTACACCCGAAACCGGGTAGTGGGAGATGCCGGTACCAAAAACGATGATTTTAGTTACATCGAAGTTGAGCAAATCGGCCACAAAAAAGCAATATTGGGTTCATTTTCAGCACACTCTACAACCATGGGCTCCGGCAATATGGAAATTAGCGCCGATTATCCCGGATATTGGGTCCGCAAAATGGAAAAAACGTCATTCGATTTTGCCCTCTTTTTTGCTGGTTCTGTCGGGAGCCAAAGCCCATCAGGCGAAGGAAAAGGTTTCGACAGACCAAAGATGATCGGTGAATCGCTGGCTGATAGCCTAATCAATCATTTGCCCTCTTGTGATGTCATGGGGAAAGCGGAATTTACCACAATGTCCGTCAGGTTGCAGTTGCCTGAATATCACATGAGGGTGACCACGAAACTAAACCTGTCAACCTTTCTAAGCAAGAAGCTGATGCCACTTCCACAAAATGCTTATTTGCAGGCTGTTCGGATTGGGAAGATGGTATGGATCAGCGCTCCCTGCGATTTCAGTGGCGAATATGCGCTTCAGATCAAACAGGCACTTGCGGCAAAAGGGTTCAATGCGAACGTCACAAGTTTCAACGGCAGCTATGTGGGTTATATAGTTCCCGGCAGGTACTTCTATCTCGATGAATACGAACCCAAATTAATGGGCTGGTTTGGTCCCACAATGGGTGATTATACAATGGACTTAATACATCAGATGACTGAAATTGTAACCAAACCGCCAAAGATCTGATGAAAGTATCAAATGGAGACATCTCAGAATTTTAAAATTTGCTTTTCAATCCTGTAATGGATTGAATACTGGTAGAAACAAATTGAAATTACGAATCCCGTCCCGTAAGGGACGAAATGTAGAATGATCTTTTAAACTTCTACCGATATACTGTGCCTACAGCA
>Ga0209083_1000785_pt1 | contig 42641 bp, 35 predicted proteins | sample AM7aDNAmetaG_FD_184132 | JGI IMG/M metagenome (GOLD analysis project Ga0209083, IMG submission 184132) | Freshwater microbial communities from Finland to study Microbial Dark Matter (Phase II) - AM7a DNA metaG (SPAdes) (version 3) | ecosystem: Environmental > Aquatic > Freshwater > Lake ... | reverse complement strand
AGTCGAGTCTTTCTCCTGGATCGTGTACTCGATCTTCTTCCCCGAGACGGGAACACTGTCGCTAAAGGCGCTTGTGTAATTACTGATCACATAAGTGAAGTTCCCGACCGTCACCTGACGCATGTAATCCGATTGATTCATAACGTGTTCAAAAGACGCGCTAAGGCCCGTCGACAACCTGATCCACCCATCGCCACCCGCTATGCCGGGCACGCTAAAAGCAGTGTCTTTAACTTGTTCCATATATTGTTCAGAACCGGGGATATCGAGCCCCTCAGGACTAACATTCCGTGATTTTGTACGAATCCAGGAACCATCACCGTAAACATCCAGCTGAAATGTGTGGGCGGTCATAGTGGCAAAATCGTTTCCCGAGAATTCCATGATCTCGGTAGCTCCCTGGCGCGTCGGAGGGACAATATTTACACCCAATCCTTGAGCGTCATCATAGCTCGTTTGCTTAAACCACGTATCGTCCCGGTTGTGGTCCACATTGGATGTCTTCAACGTATACCCGGTCGGCATCGGAACGCTCACGGGCAATTCCAAATCGGGCGTGTTGGCCTTTGAATAAATATTGTAAAGACCGCTCTTCATATCCCCTCCATAGTTATGCACATAGGAGACATGATCCATGTTGGCATCCGCAATCTGAAAGGAATGGCTCTTGGGATCACCCAACTTCGAGATATCGTAAGTCCCCGTGGCAGCAAAAGAGTTGCCCGATCCGGGGGTATAACTTCCGTACGTCTGGGTCTCCGATCCCTCAGAGGCGAGAACAATGGTGGAATCTTCCGGTAAAACAACGTCCCCCTCATTCGCACGCGCGGTCTGGACAGTGTAGGTGTCATCGGCACATGCCGCAGCATTGGAGGAGGTGCATTCCGTAAAATCATGGCCGAAGTCGTGCGTCACAGACTGCTTGGCCGCCACCTGCACCTGGCGGAAAGCGCGGGCCTCAACCCACGCCATGGTCCCCGGATCAGCCGGATCATCGCGATAGACGTACTGGGTCGTGTAATCGTAATCGTTTGTCGTAGCCCCCACTCCATCAATTTTATAATGAGATTCATCGTAGGAAACCGCGAGGCTGTCGAGAAGATCCGCCCCCCCCGTCGTATCCTGCCTGTAATAGGTGACGGTATGCATTCTCTTCTCATTGCCGGCACCTTGTTCAAAGGCCGAGATCGCGGTCGTACGCCAGCATGGCGCGGCCGAACTGCAAACCGTACTATTATGACTCGCATTACGGGTCCCAGAGGTGACCACGTCACGGGTCACCGTACGAGCAAGACCGATATAAGAGCCCGAGTCTCCTGAGTCGAACTCGAGCGTTCCGGAAACGCCCCGGGGATAAACCACTCCGTCTTTGCGCACATAGTTTCCGGCAACAACCTTGTAGTCGTATTCCGTCTTCGACGCGAGACTCGAAACCGTCGCTCCAGACGAGGGCTTCGCGTAGTTCTCCACATAATCGACAAGCCCCCCGCCATAAACATCAGAACGCGGCAAGAGAGCGGCCGAATAGATCTGAGAAATGATCGCCCGATTCAGCTTCTTAATCTCCTGCAACTGCACCGGCGTAAGAGACGCAGAGTCTGTCGGATAAGCAGCGCACTGATCGATGAGCGTCTGGATCTCAGCGTTAAATTGCGACCTGTCGATCTGGGTGGCCGCGGTAAGGCTCGAATAAAGATCGCGTCTCGCGTAGAGATTGCTCAAAGCCGCCGTGATCTGCTGATCTGTCACGGAATTCAAATCGGCGGGATTGCCAAGCGCTTGCAGAATCATCCCGCTGCTTGTCGTTCCGTCCTGTAGCGCGCTCAGAAGTCTGGCACGATCAAATGAATTGACCGTCAAAAACCGAGTTTTTGTTTGAACCCAAGCTCCATCCGCGGTTGCCGGAACGGGATATTTACTGGGATCCACGAGTTCCGCGGGATCGCTCGGCCTTGAAAATGAGACGGCCGTAATGTTCGATTGTTCAATCGTGTCTACTTTATAATAGGCCGCAGGCTTGTTCGTGGTATCGGTGCTTTGATAGGTATATGTCGAACGGGATTCCAGTTTTGCCCCATCAAAATCATAGGACCAAACCATTTCCACCCGGCCATCAGCGTCGTATTTTGTAACGCTCTGGATCACCTCCGCGCCGTTGGATGCCACCCTGAAAGAGGACGAAGAAACGATTTTCCCGTTAGTATTAATGTTATAGGTCTTGGCGACCACATTGCCGTTGGCATCCCGTGTTTCCGCCCTCGTCGCCAGTCCGTCCGCATAATAAGTGGTTTCATTGCCGCGAACTGAATAATCGAGAGTGGAACTGTCAGAGTCCGCACTGACGTTACAACCTGCCTGACTGGACGAATAACAAAATATTTCGGTAACCCCGTAAATATCGGTGCTGGAAACAAGCACTTCGGGTCCGGTGCCCCCGATCTGTTGAAAAACAAGAACGCGGCCGCTATTTTCATAGCGGCGAAGTTCGGCATTCCCCGAAGGCACTTCTTTGAATTCCGCTCCGAGAACATCGCTCACATTAAGGACCTTTTTGATCTGATGCGTAACGGGATCCTCCTCGTAATTGACGATCACGCCGCTTGAGTAAACGCGATTGAATAAACCTCCGCCGAGGGACACCGTGGTATAGCTGGCATTGCTTCCCGCAGCATACGCGCCGACGAGGGTACCGTTCGAATCAACGACACGCTGAAAATCGCGAAGCACCGTCCCATCCCTAGCCACGATCGAGACCATCACACCGTTCTGGAAGAAGGTGGTAACACCATTCTTGTCGGTCACCGAGGTCACATTACCGTCCTGATCCCAGGTCCTCTGCCAACCGGAACGGCCTTCACTGATGAGTCGCGCGTGGCTCATGTCGCCAGGGTGATCCTTATCAAATTCGTAGACCTGATGAAAATCCTTGCTCGGGGAAGTGATCTCGACCCGGCCGGCAACATCATCGAACTTATAAAAAAGAGCGTCGCCAGTATCAATGTTCCTGTAGATCACGACACGCCCCTGGGCGTCATAGATCTGTTCATAGCGGACATTCTTTTCACGATCGTACCCACGGACAAAACGGAGCACGTCGTCCCCTGTTCCGAACCGCTTGTCGGCACCGAGGCCGAACACTTGCACAGAAAAGGGATCCTGTTCCAGCATGCCGTTCACATAACGGCGCGTCGTGAGCGTGACTTCATTGGTCGCATCATTCCAGCCGAAGTCCGTGAGTGTCCTTTGCGTTGAAAATCCGGCGAGCTCTTCGGTCATGGCCCAGGTCTTTCCGTCGGCCTGAAGCAGTCGCCCCGCGGCATCGCGAAAATAATTCTTCTCCTCCGAAAGAACTGAAAGAAAATGGTTCTTCGAAGATCCGAGCTCCCCGCCCCCGAGATCGATCGTACTCCGGCTGACGATCCCCCCATTGCTGTCCGTTGCGTTGACCGTGACCTGACCGTTGGCATAACCATAAGTGTACGTTACCCCCGTCTCATCGGTCACAGAAGTGATACGGCCGCCCTGTAGAACGACGCCTGCCGCTTGGGAATTCAAATAAGCATCGTCAGCGGAAAAACCCACGATAAAGTCATCTTTGGTTCCATACTTCCCGTCTCCGCCGAGAGAAACCGTGCGGTCAACCTTTTTCGAAAGATCTGTCGAGTTGTTTTCGATATGCACGGTCCCCGATGAAAGATCGTAAGTGTAAGTCGTCAGAACATTCGAGATTTTGTCCAGTGAGGATGCGAGGCGAGTATTCGCAAAGACCTGGACCGTGCGACCATCGTCCCGGGATTCTAGCGTCCGTTCCTTCATCGGGTCCGAGTCTTTCCCATAGCTATAGGAATACGTGATCGGAGATTTTCCGTCGCCCTGCATCACTGTGATCGTCATCTGGTTCTTTCCAGCGCCGTAAAAGTTTTCGTTGTAGCTGAACGCCATAAGAATATTGCCTTGCGCGTCCGTAGCGTTCGTGATGCGGCGGCTTGCGCCAACATGATACGTGACGCCATTGGTCGAGATCTGCTGAAGATTGTCGTAGCTGTCCTGACCGGTTTTCGAGAGATCGCTTTTGCCCCAGAGTTGCGTGACGCCGTCGATCGTGACCGAGACCGTGCTGCCGTCCTGGCTATAGACAACGTTAGCGCCCGCGGCACCGACCGGAGCGGCGCCCTGCGAGAGGATTTCGGGCAGAATAGCCGGCGTCGGGACCGGGTCGCCGGCATTAAGCTCGGTAGCGCTGGAGTTCAAATTTGCACTGCCCCCGCCTCCCCCGCCTGCGGCATTACTATTCAGATCATCGATCAGTCTTTTGATCTTCCCGCCGAGATCCGTACATTCATCCTCATCCGCGAATGCGCTTTTAATGCAATCGCGGTCATAAGTTCGCAGGAGACGTTCCAATCGGTCCTGATTCGGATCGAAAGAGCTGCTGCTGCCACCGCCTCTGATTGTACCCTGAACTGATGGCGTATAAACTTCGTCATCCGCGGTATAGATGATCCCGTCATTGCCATAACGTTTGTGAACCGCCGCCGCGCCATCTCCCAGCACATAGATTTTATTCACATCGTCAAAAGTCCCGGTCCGTAGCATCGCCCCCGGCATACCGTTCGAATCGAGTTTATAGATCGTGATCGTCGCGCCAGCGTCATAATCCAGCTCCACCACCTCCGACGTCGCCTCAAGATAGCGGTAGACCTTTTTCAGGGCACCGTTGGCCGCATTCGAAACTCTTGTTTTGCGTCCCATGGCATCGTACTCGACGATAACGAATGAGCCGGATGTCTGCGTGTCGGGCTGGCGTGACTTCACAAGCACCGCAGCCGATGTTCCCGCGGGGTCATAGGTATAATAAAAATCGGAACCATTGACCTCGATCACATAGGCTAGTGGCCCGTCACACTCGACCCGAAGTATCTTCAAATCCGTGGCCTTCACAAATTGCTGAGAGAAAACAGCCTCCAGCAATTTCCGGTTCAGGTATTTCAATTCCATTAACGTCAGGGTGCCTTGGGAATCAAGAGCTCTTGTCAGTAAGGACTTTGTCAGGCTGTCAAGACTCGCCTGCGTCGCGGCATCCGCCTGAAGGCGCGCATAATCCGCCGGAAGCATCCGGATTGCCAGGATCTGATTCAGCGCGGCCACCCATTCCGCAGGGGTGACGGCCGTTCCCTGCCCAAGCTTTGCTGCGATAGCATCAAGTTTGCCCTGGCCCCATCCCGCAGACAATAAACTACTTGTCAGAGAGTTAGCCCTGAAGGTTCCTATCAAATCACCCGCAGAAAAATTGACCGAGCCGAATTGAGACCAGTCGATGCCGGTCCAATTGAGGAGGGCCGTTTGGGCGGCCACGAACCCCGGGGAGATCGCGGCGTCCGTAAAACCGTAATGAGGGATCAGTGTTGAGCTATAGATTGGTATTTGAGCGATCCCGTCAAACCGGACCGGTTCGCTGCGTGTCACGTTCACCCCACTCTTCGCATAGACGCCTTGTTCGAGAAGTCTGAACATGTTCGAAGCGGGATCCAAACTAAAAAGGGAGTAATGACCCGCCGTCGCGGATGTCGGGTCATAAGCATAGACCTTGGTGACAGGCGGAACCTGAGATCCGTCGATCTGGTAATCATATTCGACGGTCTTGAAGGTCCCATCCCCGTTGGGAATGCCCATTCTGACCGGCCGCGTTGTTTTTGCGACAGTGTCGTAAAGGCACGCATACTCGGCATTGCCGTATTTCACGATCACGGTGAGAAGATTGGGACTGGAGGCATCAGCGATCAAACGGACATTCTCCATCGCGACCGTAACGCCAAACTTGGCAAAGAGGTCATGCGCCGCATTAAACGCCAGCGCAGTGGTGGCAGCGCTGTAACCCGCACTGGGATAGAGGATCGAGGCCATAACCGAAACGGTGTTATAGGTCATGGTCGGAGTGCTCTTAAGAACAGTCCCGTCCGCGTGCATCAACGCGGCGTCTGTGGCCGAAGGCGTCGGGGTCGTGACTGACGCGGGCGCGGCCGAAATGGCTGTCTCAGTATAGGTCCCTTGTTCCACGAGGGTGTAAGCCGTGTCGCCCGTCTTCAGCTGGTATTTTGAATACTTTTTATTGGCCGTATCCTGTGCATATATAGAGGAGAGGCCATTTTCAGTCGCATAGATGTATCGATAAGTCCCCCCGTTATTCGCGAAAACGGCCGTCTCGAGCCTGGCTTGCCCGTTGGCATAAGAGAAGGTGTATTGATTCCCGGAATAGCTGAGAACCACGCTACTGGGCGCCTGACTGATGACGGTGACGGATCCTGGCACGAAATAGAGCGATCCGCCTTGAAGCAGGTTTACTGCGGCGGCGACGGCTGTCTGCTCGGGGGTTTCGGGAAGCGCGGGAACCCGGCTATTCTCATCGATTTGATCGGTGGTCCCTACGAGTTGAAAAGTTCCCTGCTCGTGCAAAACAGGATGCGCGGGATTCTGGTAATCATAAAGGGCATAGCGAAGATTGGCAACATCGTAGCTGTAAACGCGGTGAGTGGTAATATCGTAGACATAGCGGTAATCCACGAGACTTGTTGCCCCGCCAAGAGGCGGCCCCCGACTCCGGATCAAATTCCCCCAAACACTGCTCGGGAATGAATTATAAACATCAAAGATCTGGCTATTATTCGGATCGACGACCATCCACCCCTGGGAACTGCGGGTCAGAAGATTTTTGAAGGCAGGCGGTGTCGTTGCTGTAAAAGTTCCCGCACTTACAATATTCTTCTCCTGAAGATCGATCACCCCGCTGGTGGTGCCGGAGGCAGGAGCCGCGAGCAATTCCATCTTAACGAACGTGTTCTCTACATAATTAAGTACAGTCACAGAACCATGATTGCCCGCCGTCGCCGCCTCATAGACATATTTGAGCCAAACCGTGTCCGTCTTGTATTCCAGAATTCTCCCGAAAGCGCCCCCGGCGGTCCGCTCGAAAACGACGAGCTGTTCCTGGGACTGCGAATCCGTATCCTTGATCGTGAAGGTTTGAGCGACGGTGTCGATCTGCATCCGCGAGAGCACCTGGGCGCCGCTAAGCTTGCTTTCCATCGTTCCAACAGCGAGAAGAGCGCCGCGCTTGTTCCCGCCCGTCAGCGCATACTCCCAGAAATAAGCCGTGCCAGCCGATGGCGCGCCGCCTGCGGAACGATCGATCACAGTCATCGTCCCCTTGGTATCATCGTAGCGGACCTCAAAATCAACCGGACTCACCACCCCCTGCACATTCGTATACCGAATAAGACGGCTCTCGCCCCCGGGAAGTTTCTCATAGACCCTCTGGATAAAAAACGTCGGATCATTCGTCCTGTCGCAATACGTTGTTTCATCCGTCCCATAAATTGCGGTAGCAACCGTCGTGGGTGTACCCCCGGAAACGAATGCATAGCCCGTCTCCAAAAGACCTCCGAGTTGACCTGCGGCATCCACCGAAAACTTCTGATAGGTATCCGTCCCGCCGGGAACGATCGTCGTCACCTGAACGTAATTCGGCGTCTGACCGGGACCGTAATCAAAGCGACGCGTCTCAAGATCATAAATATCCTTACCGTCATTCCCGACAACTTTCTGCCCGTTCACAAGGCGAAGTTTGGTAAGATCGCAAATCTCCGTAATCCGGTTGTTCGTCGGATCAAATTTAAAATAAGTATTATCCGAATAACTCATCGTCTTGATCCCGGTAAGGGTATCCGTCGTTTCGGTCCCGGCAACATTAATCTTTCCCAGAGGATTCTGCTCGGTCCAAAAGGAATCCGCGATCGGACGTGTCGCAACCGGAGGTGTCGTTCCCGCTAAAGGATTTGCGGGCACCTTGTTCGGGTCAACAGAATTCAAAGGATCCTGGCCATTTGTCGATTTGGCCTGAAGGTCCGTGAGATCATTCATGTAGTGGATCTTGTCATTCTTGGATATATCAGCGGAAGGCAGCACAGCATTCGGGGAAACGCCAAAAGCAAAAACAAGTTGGACATCGGTCTGAGTCAAAAGAAAAGTGAAGATCACAAAAAGACTGAGACCTTTCAGGACCCACGACTTCTTATCACTGTGATAAGAGCTGATCACGAGTAACACATCCTTTCATGTTTCACGACCCAAGATAAATTAAAACAAATTCACACGAATTCTGAGACTTAAAAGATCTCGGAACCCATTGTTACCAATACCCACATATAGTGCTTCTCAGTTCTCTTCATCTCTAAAAAAAGTATATCCGCGCTCAAGTTCTTTGTCAAATATTCCGATGTTATAAGTTGCTATATCCTTATATATGCCTCCCTATAGAAGTTTTTAGGTGTAAAAATAAACGATAAAATCTTTTTCAAAACTCATGAGTTTTGAAGAAATCGGAAGAAATACGAAACAGAGGAATTCCTGAGGATTTAAAAAAGGCGTGAAAAAGCACTTTCGAATGCTCGAAACTTCAAAACGGTCGCAACGAAATACATTTCAAATAAATTCGTTATTTTCTTAGTGGCCGCGGAAATAGGTCGGTCTTCAGACACGTGACATGATCGATAAAAAGAACGCCGTCCAAGTGGTCCACTTCATGCTCCACGCAAATCGCCTCGATCCCGGCGCATGTTTTTTCAAGAAATTCGCCACGCTCATTTTGCCAGCACACTCGTAGCCAACGATGACGTTTCAAAAACGCCGTATAATCAGGAAGACTCATACAGCCTTCCTTGCGCGCCTCAGGATCTCTTTTTTCCAGGATCACGGGATTCACCAGAATGAGCCGCTCCGTTCCCGATTCTCGTTTTGAAACATCCACCACCGCAACCGCTTTCAAAACCCCGATCTGCGGAGCCGCGATACCGATCCCGTGCGGCTGACTTTTCATCGTGCGAATGAGCGCGGCCACGAGTCTTAAAAGTGAGCGATCGAAGGCTTTGACAGACTGAGTTTTTTTTCGGAGGATCGGATCGGGAAAGGTCCGGATGGGAACGGGCTTCATACAGATTATAATGAAACGCGTTCGAGAGGTTTAATCTGTATCTCGATCTTGAGTTGTTTCGACACTTTAGCCAACATCGTTTTTACTTTCGACAACACAGACAGTTTCGGGACATCGACCTCCAGAAGCATCGCATAAGTAGTCTTGGCACCCCGCCCTAGAATACGGCTATCGAGATCGGTAATATTGACCCGCAACGCGGCCAGTGCACGGCTGACCTCATAAACGATCCCGGTGCGGTCCTTCCCAAACGCCGTGATCATGCACGGCAGAGAGCCTTTTGCGTGCTTCTTACCGCCCAGGGCTTTTCCCTTAAGTTCGGTCAGATGGCAGACTAACGACCATGGCGTTTCCCGAAGCAGATCCAAGCCTTGAGCAACCCGGACCACCGCCGCCACGGAGGGCAAGCACGCCGTCATCATCATGGCAAATTGCCCTTCCAAAAGAGTCATACTAATATCTTCGAGATTGCATCCACGAGCAAATAAGAGACCGCTTACTTTAGCGATAATACCGGGTTTATCCTGACCGCTCACCGTGATCATGATCTTTTTCATTGTTTTTTGGGCTCCTGTAATTGGGTAAGCAGACCCAGGCCTTGCGCGATCCACTGGCTCTGCTTCTGCTTTTTGGTAAGCTTCGTCGTCTGTGCCGCGCCTGTCACCGGGTCCACCGACGGCGCCTGCGCGGCCTTTTTCGTGCCAAGGATCCCGGAAAGCCCCTGATTCAGCAACTGATCCGCCCCCCCCTGGAGCATACGGGCGGCAATATAAGGCAAATCAGGTTGCACCGTGGTATCCGGAAAGGTACCGCTGTAGCGAAATGGGATCATCACCTGACCATTCCGGTCCGCGATCATGCTGAGTTCACTTATCTTCTTGATCATGTAGGCGGAAATGGACTGAGACAAAAGAAGCTCCATGGAACCGTCAACGCGCTGATCAAAAATGCCGTAGGTCCCCTTGCCCGCCAGTTGATAATTCGGATGGATCAGCCGGAATTCGCGAATCCTGAACATTCCACCTTCCACGGAATAAGCCACAGTCAGTGACTGAAAAGGCGTGTCCCTATCCTTCAGCATCTCACTGAGCTCGGGAGGTAATTCCCCGCCCAAAGCATTGGTAATCGCCATCACGGATGAAAGCCGGTCAAAGACTTCCTTGACCACATTCCGGTTTCGCAAAGCACCGTTCTGAATCCCGGTCGTTCCCTGCCCTTTGAGAGAGCGTTTCAGGATCGCGGGATTCGCGCCATCCAGCGAGATCTGGGCCTGGGTACTCAGCCGCCCGGAAACATAGTCGCCCTTCTTATAAACCTCCGGGATCACCGGCTCCATATCCAGATCGCGAACCTCAAGCGTCCCCTCGAAATGCGGCATCGTACGGATCACCCTGAGCATCCCTTTGAACGCCACCTTTTCAGGACCGTAACGGAGCGTGAGATCAAGCGACTTTGTCGCAAGATCAAGATCCCCCTCCGCTTCAAGATTCTTTTGGGCGGCGTTCAACACGATTCCGGCGGCCGTGAAATGGAAGGAAGCCTCGTAGGATTTCTGACGTACCTCCGCTTCAAGGTCCTTCACGTCCAGACTAAAGGCCGGCTCGATCGTCTGATCCAGGAAATGGACCGTTGCATCGCGAATCAGGATCTTTCCTATCCCGAACACCCAACCCTGCGTGACGCTCCCGAGGCTCTTCATCGAAAGGCTACCCGAGTCCTCGGCGGCTTCTGCCACGGGAATAAAACTGAGCTGAGAAAGCATCGGTGCGCCGGCTACGGCAGCAATCGGGAGTTTTTCGGCCGGCTGCCAATTCCATAAACCAGTTCGATCCCGTTTGAGAAATATCTCAGGACTTTGTATCGTCACCTGGGACGCGCCAAGTCGTTTCTGCCAAACCGATGTCAGATCGATATCAATGCGGACCTGATCGCTCTGAAGAAGCTTCTCGAGACTTTTCAAGTGATAGAACTTCAGCCCTTGCACCCGAAGCTGCGGGGTGGGCCGCCACTGCAATTGGATATCGCCCAATTCCACGCGGAAACCGGACTGCCTCGCCAGCTGTCTTTCTATTTCAGGACGAAGCAGGTTCGGATCGAAATTCCGAAACGCAAAAAAGCCCGCCACGCCGAGAACGATCCCGAGTATCAAAAGCACGATCAGGATACCGCCCAGGACCTTCAAGAAACCGCGTAGGACCATACCCCCTCGCCTTTCTTCCGGGCTTCCGCCTGGACTTTCAGAAACTTAGCCTTGCGACTGAACTCTTGCGTCTCCGCCACTTTGGCCGCCCCTATTTCCAAAAGGAATTCATTGAGCAAAACTTCCTGCTCCCCCGGAGTCTCTCCCGGTTTTCCCGGGTGTTTGACAGATTTCGAAAGGAGATACACATAAGCAGACTTTTTACCGTCCACAGGGACATGAGTCAGAAGCTGCAGCTTCACGTCCTGCTTGTGCGCAAGCACCCGAAGGACTGAAACGCCCTCCTCATCCATAAGGATACCGGCCAGAACAACGCTCTTTCCATCCGCGAGAGTCAGTGTCCCGTCTTTCGCAACGTCAGTGACGACCTCGGCGAAGAGAACACCGGTCAGCACTGACATCCCGCACAAAAAGAAAAGCAAGGCCCGGGCTAAAGATCTCACGTCTAACGGACTCTTCCATCGTTAGAATCGATCTCGCTCAGCCCCAGGTCGACGGTCCGGTGTTTTTTCCGGAGAGCATTCAGCTCGAGTTGGCCCTCGGGATTATATTGGTAGAAACGCACAAGCTCTTTTTTGTTCAATACGATAGCATCACTATAGGCGCCCGGAATGCTCCAGAACCAAGAAAACGGCATAACTCTCCAGAGTTGCTTTTCTTCGGTCCCATGAGCGAGATACCAATAACCCGCGAAAGGCAATACGCACAGCCATGCCGCCACAGCAGGCTCTTTGACCTTCACGCTGCAGGTATTCACCCCGTAAGACTTCAGCTCATACACCGCATTCTTCTCGGACTGACTGAGCGACATACACCCGGAAAGCGAAATCACTAAAAACGAAACCAAGAATAGCTTCAACAAACGTTCCATTCCGTTCCTCCTTGTGGTTTTTCTTATTATACCCATTTCTCAAAATCACTTGCCAATCTTTTGCCGGGCCCAGGCAACAGCCTCTTCACGGTTCTTGAGAGTTCCTTCAAGCTGCAATTCGTAAGCTTCCTCCAGGATCGGCTTCATGAGCGGCCCGGGTTTTACACCCATTTCAATCAAATCATTGCCGTTCAAAAGAGCCCTGGGCTTAAGCTCCTCATGTTCATATTCCTTAAGCTTCTCCTTTAAAAAAGAAAGATTATCCAGCATTCCGTGGCTGGCCGTGCAATCGACACGGTGGAGCTCCATCTCCTGTTCAAAAAGCGGACGGCTGATAAATTGCTTGAGCTTCCCCTTGCGCATCTTTTGCACATCCATGAACTTCATGTGATTGCCCACGAACTCACAAACGCCGTCGATCTCCTCGTTAGAAAAGCGCAAACGCTGCATGATCTGTCGGGCGATCTTGACCCCTGCTTCCGAATGCTCATAAAAGGTCAGACGTCCCTTGCGTATCGCCGAGGTCTGTGGTTTTCCTATATCATGAAAGAGAGCGGAGAACGCGAGCACGGTCGAAACCGGCGGATGGAGGTGCTCCAAAAGAAGCCGCGTATGCTCAAAGACATCGCCCTCGGGATGGAATTGCTCAGGCTGCTTGACGCCCCGCATAGCCTCGACTTCCGGCAGCACCTCTTTCATGAGACCGGATTCAGAAAGAAGAACCATCCCCCGCGCCGCACCCGAACGTGTGAAGATCTTGACGAGCTCCTCGCGGATGCGCTCGGGACTGACTGCATGGATCTCCGGAGCTTTGCGGAGGATCGCTTTCCAGGTCTTTTCTTCGATCTCAAAACCGAGGGTGGAAGCAAAACGGATCGCCCTCAAAAGGCGAAGCTTGTCTTCTTCAAAGCGCTTGGAGGGTTCGCCAATCGCGCGGAGGATCTTCTTCGGGAGGTCCTCGATCCCCCCGACAAAATCGATGACTTTCTTTTCGAAAGGATCATAGAACATGCCGTTGACCGTGAAATCGCGGCGGCGGGCGTCTTCTTCGGGCTGGGTAAAAGAAACATGTGTGGGATGGCGGCCGTCCTGATACCCGCCTTCGCAGCGAAAGGTCGCAACCTCGAAGGAAATCTCATTTTCGATCACGATCATCACGCCGAATTGTTTACCCACAGGGATCGTCCGGCGAAAGATCTTTTCAACCTCTTCCGGAGTGGCGGTCGTGGCGATATCAAAGTCCCGCGGTGTTTGGCTCATGAGATGATCACGGACGCAGCCCCCGGCAAAATAAACAATAAACCCACGATCTTTGAGTGTCCGGGCGATCGCGTATGCCGCCAGCCCTTTCGGTCCACTGAGGTCCATCGGTCCCGGATCCATGTTTCTCCGAATGTTAGACGCTGAAGAAATCGCGGGCCGCTTTATCCCCCGCCGCTTTTTGATAATCCAGATAATCGATGAGCAAAAGATCCGGACGCTTCTCCGCCAAACGCCTTGCCAGCTGAAACCTCTCGGAAGGATGCGTCTCAAGACGACGGCTCGCGATATATTTGAAAACCGTCCCACACTCCGGGCAGGCCTTCGTATCATAAGCATTGATCCCGAGAGCGTTACAAGCGGCGCAATTGCCCGTCAGATCCCCGATGATGAGAAGATTTTTTTTGACTTCTTCAAGTTGGAATGACTTGTAAGTACGCAGGTAATGCAGGGCCACAAACACGCTCCGATAGTTTACTTTTTAAAGACAAGATCCCCCGCGCGAACACGCGATTTCACCTCAACACCAAAGTCATCCCCCTTCTTGGCGATCATGACCGGCTTGTGATCGATTTGCATCGAGACAACCTTTTCCTTAAAATCGGTGGTATGCCCCTTAAAGTGCAACTCATCTCCGATACGTATTTCGCCGATCTTGATCCGGAGCACCGCGGCATTCACGTGCGGGAAATAGTGCGTCACTTCCGCCGTTGGAAAGGCTGCCAGAGCCGACTTGACCATCCGCGGCAATTTCTTAGCCTTCTTTTTTGGGGCGGGCTTAACGATTTTCTTTTTAGCGGCCTTCGCCTTGGCTTTGGGAGCGACTTTCTTTTGAGTTTTCTTGGCCACCGGCTTCGCCGCTTTTTTCTTAGCCGATCCGGCTACCTTCTTGGAAGGAGTTTTAGCCTTAGACTTCACCGTCTTCTTAGGTTGAGAAGAACCGAAAAGCGCCTTGCCGAGTTTCTTGAGAAATTTCATGATTCTCCTCCTTGAAAATCTTGCGCTGCAAATTGAAAGTTAAAGTTCTTTTTCCAGCACGATCTCTTTAGGCGCCCCACCCGTTACCTGCGTCTGATGTTGCTCGAGAACGTTGAGCCGGTTACGGAGCTTCTGGAACCGTTGTTCGGTCTTTTCATACGCGGTCCGGGCATGACCCAAATGACCGCCGATCTTTTCAAAATCAGTAAGACATTGCCCAAGATCCACTTCCAACTGGCCCAAATTCTCCAGGATGATCTGCGCCGATCGCTCGATCCGCATCCCCTTGAGCCCTCGGACGATCGCCTGCAAATAGGCATAAAAACTGTTCGGCGAGACCGGGATCACCTTACGCTTCATGGCGTACGCCGAAAGACTTTCGTTCTGAGCGTCATCTTTAATGATCGTCTCATAATAAATGCTTTCCGAAGGGATATACATCAACGCGAACTCAAACGTGCCCTCTTCCGGCAAAATGTATTTCGAACCGATATCGTCGATGTGTTTTTTGACATCCTTCCAGAACACTTTGCGTGCCTCCGCCTGTTTTTCGTCACTGCCCGCTTCCAGAATCCTTTTGAAATTCTCCAGAGGGAATTTCGCATCCACCGGGATCAGCCCGTCGCCGAGACGGATGATCGCGTCAACCTGAGAGCCGTTCGCGAAGCGATACTGAAGGGAAAAATGATCTTCTGGAAGTATCTGCCGCAAAAGCTCCGCCAGCAAAAATTCCCCCATACCACCGCGTAGTTTCGGGGCGCGGAGAATATCATGGAGTGAGGAAATGTCTTTCCCGATATCCATCATGGATTGTGTCGCGTGCTGAAGGACCCCCAGCCGATGCTGAACATCGCCCATCACTTGCCGATAGCTCTGCTGATTGTCCTGAAGGAACTGGGCATTCTGCTTCATCTGATCGTTCATCTGACGGGAAAGTGTCGAGATCTGATCTTGAAGCGTGGTATTGAGACTATGAAGTTCCTGCTGAAGTTGAAGGAAAGGTTGGAAGGTCTTCACATCGGCGGCCGGGGCCTTGATCAGACGCTGAAAGATCCAGAGTGCCGCGGCAAAACCGCAGAAGGACACCGCAACGGAGATCATGATCAAATAGGGCGCGCTCATGAAAGTATTATACCCAAATCAGACCGAAGACCAAAGACTATAGACTCCCTATAGCTTTGGCCTCCGGTCTTCAACTCTATTTAATGAACGTGATGTTGATATCCTCGCGATGCGCGGCGGGCTCAGAATAAACCGAGATACGGCTGCCGGTACTTTTTTCGAGATACCTGAGGGCCTTCTTCTCCTGTTGGAGAAGCCGTTCGGCGACATCCGGATGCACATACGCGTTCACGATGCGGTCCCGGGAATCCTTGAGGGACTTGCGCAATTCGCGAATCACCTGGATCGCCATGGTCGCGGTGGACTTGATATTGCCTTTCCCTTCGCAGTACGGACAGGTGTCATAGACCGCACTCTCAAGGGACGGACGCATTCTCTGACGCGTCATCTGGATCAGCCCCAGTTCGGAGACCTGCACCAAATGGGTTTTGGCGCGATCCTTGCTCACCGCCTCTTTAAAAATATTAAAGAGACTGCGGCGGTGCTGGCCCTGCTCCATGTCGATAAAATCGATCACGACGATCCCGCCCACGTCACGAAGGCGCAATTGCCGCGCGATCTCCTGAGCGGCTTCGACGTTATTCTTATACACCGTCTCTTCCAGCCCTTTGCTATTGCCGGTGAATTTCCCGGTGTTCACGTCGATCGCCACAAGACTTTCAGTCTGCTCGATCACAATGGAACCGCCGGACTTCAGCTGAACATTTTTCTGAAATGTACGCTCGATCTCTTTTTCAAGCCCGTGCCGCTCAAAGAGACTTCCCTTTTCCTTGGCAAACTCGATATTCAGATCCTGCCCCGGCATGTAGACAGAAGTGAATCGCTTGAGCTTCTTGTAGATCTCCGGGTGGTCCACCACGATCTTGGTGGTTTCCTCATTCACATAATCGCGGACCACGCGCTCCACAAGCCCGAGCTCCTGGTGAATCATAACCGGCGCTTTCTTGGCCGAGATGAGGCCGTGGATCTTTTTCCAAAGACGGAGCAGATAACGGATGTCGCGCGTGAAATCGGCATCGCTCTTTCCTTCGGCGTTCGTCCTTACAATGAAACCGACCCCTTTCGGGATCTCAAGACTCCTGAAAATGCCGCGAATACGTTCACGCTCCGAACGGTTCTCCACACGCCGGGAAATACCGATCTTGGATTCCCCCGGCATCATGACAAGATAACGTGCCGGGATCGAAAACTGCGTGGTGAGACGCGGCCCCTTGGTCCCGAGCGGTTCCTTGACCACCTGGACAATGATCTTCTGCCCGACCTTGAGGACTTCTTCGATCCTGGGGCGGCGCTGATGCTGAAACTCTTTTTGAGGCGCGTGCGATTGCGACGGCGGCTGATTCCGGCCACCGTGACGTCCACCGCGCTGATGCCTGCCACGCCCTCCGTCTCTGCCTCCACGCCTTCCGCCTCGTCCATGTTCCTGACCCGGGGCCTTCTCCGAAACGGGTCCCTGGCCTTGAACCGGAGCTTGCCCCTGGACGGGTGCCTCCGCCTGCATAGGAGCCTGCTGCCCCTCAACAACCTGAGGCTGTGCCGGTGCCGGTGATGGAACTTCCACGGAGACAGAACCGACAGGCTTGATTTCGCTTGCGATACCTTCCGGCTTTTTTTCGTCCGGATCATCAAAATCCGCATCGAGATCCATCGGTGAGCGAAGCGCGTCCATCACATAAAGAAATCCGTCCTTGCCCGTCCCGATATCCACAAACGCGGCATCGATCCCCGGGATCACGGTCTTCACGACCCCTTCGTAGATATTCCCAAAGAGTTTGGTCGAGTCCCCTCGCTCAATATAAAATTCTTCCAACCGCCCGTCCTCGAGAATGGCGACCTGTTTTTCGTTGGCGTCCTGCGAAATTAAAATTTGTCTTTCCATGACCTTCTGATTCCTTTCGTTTGATCTATTAAGATATCGTCATTCTGAACCCGCTGTGAGCAGGAGAAGAATCTCAGATCGAGATCCTTCGTCGTCTCATAGTGACGCAGGATGACAAAAACTCTGTTGGTTGCAATACGGATTCAATGATCGCGGAGGAAACTGCGGGACCCTTGCAGAGGCAAAGCTTCGTGGAAAGAGAGCGTCAACTATTCCGAGCCGAACCTAAAACGAACCCAAGGCGTGTCGAAAGCCTTCCAGAAGAACTCCAAAAACCGGCCTTGAACTAAGCCGGCTTGTCCTTGTTCGTGTTGTCCGAGACTATTTTCTTCTCAGAATCCTTCAAGCCCGGCGCGGCATCCGCTGCAGCCGTTTTTGGCTGGGCCTGATCGTCTTTTGACTGGTTATTCTTCCCGTCAACTTTGGCGCCCGCAGGCTGTCCCTGCGAATCCACCGTAGTAACTGTTACAAAAAAGAGCGTTTCAACTTTGGCGTTCTCTGCCGCGTCCTGTCGTTTGGAACGGAATATTTTCCCGACTAAGGGAATATCCCCCAAATAAGGTACCTTATTTTCTGCTGAACCACTTTTATCTGTTAAGAGACCGCCGATCGCGATCGTTTGTCCGCTTTGGATCAAGACTTGTGTTTTTGCTTTGGTCGAAGTAAATGTCGGCGCCTGAATCTGACCTGTACCAAAATTCTGGTTCGGGCCTACATCACTCACCTCGGGCGTCAGATCCACCAATATCTCATCGGCGGAATTAATGTGGGGTGTCACATTGAGCACCACACCTGTATTCCGATAACTAAAACCTGAAATGACCATACTCCCGGTCTGTTCATTCCTCTCAAAAGAAGGGATCGGGATTTCCTTACCCACCTGGATCGTTGCCATCTGATTATTGAGAACCGTGACCCGCGGATTGGAAACCACCTTCGCATCGCTTCTGGTTTCTAACAGCTGTAACATTGCCTTAAAACCCGTAAAATCCAGCGTTCCATAGTTAAACGTAGTACCCGTCCCCGTTGCGACAGCAGGATTCGGAAATGCGTTATCATGCACAGGATTTACCGAGGCCTTATCAGACACGTCTTTTGTAATCGGATTAAGCGCAGCCCCTGCGAGAGTCGGGAAAAATTGTGTAGCGCTTGTAGGCATGCCCTGATCATTTTTAGTAAAAGGAAACGTAGTCGGGCGAGAAGATCCATTGAGGAGCCCTCCCGCGACATTCCAATCAATGCCCAGATTTTCCACATTAGAAAGATCCGTCCGAACGATCTTGGAATCGATAAAAGCTTGTTCCGTGACCTTGTCGAGTTTCTTGATCACTTCCCCGATCCTAAAAATATTGGTCGGAATATCAGTCACAACAAGCATGTTCGTACGCTCCGAGGTCTTCACCTTGCCGCGCTCACTCAACATATCCGTGATCGAGGCCTGGATTTCCGGAGCCTTGGAATAATTTAGAATGAAGGTCTTCGTCACGACCGGCTCAAGCTTCATTTTCTCGCGAGTCGTCACACGAATAATGTTTCCGTCCCGTTCATAGACATAATCGTAAGTCCTCAGGATGACTTCAAGCGCTTTATCCCAAGGCACGTTGTCAAGGCGCACGGTAACAAGCCCCGTCACTTCCGGACCGGTCACAATGTTAACATTACTCTTCATGCTGAGAACACGGAGCACGCTCCCGATATCCGCGTCCTTAAAATCCAGGCTGATCGTCTCACTGCTCGCCGAAGGGGTGACGGCCGCGACCGCAGGCGCAACAAGCGGCTGCACCACCACTTTCGAGGAAATCACCTCGCTCGCAACGGTCTTCTGAGTGGCTGCCGCCGGCGCGGGATCCGCCGCAAAAACAAAATCGCAAGGCAAAGAAAGGCAGAAAATACCCGCCAGAAGGATCAAAACACAGGATGTTATTTTCATGAAGTTCTCCTGCCGCTTATCATATCATAGATACGCCGGGCACTGATCAATAAATTCACGCAGACAAGCTTTTGAACGCTGGCGGGAACGAGTTTCATTAGGAATTCCCCTCGCTACGGATCCAAAGCGTCTTATCTTCCCCTGCCACCGAGATCACCACATGATCCTTCAGGATCGCCTTGACCGTCGCCTCGCCCGCAGCTTCCCCGACCTGGTAAGTTTTTCCGTTCAAGATAGCCATCGATTTCGATCCCGGGTCATAAATGATCCCTTCCAATTTAAAACCTGAAGTGGAGGTGGCAGAATCGCCGCTCCCGTCATCCTTCAGGGCTACAAAGGGGTCCCGCCGCTTTCCGGAATCGTAGGTGACATCTTCCGCAAGAAGCGCGGACGTTCCGATACAAAAACAAAGCACGCATAAAGTCGAGACAGCCACCACTTTATTGCTTAACACTTTTTTCTCCCGCTGCCGGTGCTTTGACCGCCGAGGGCGGAGGCACCACGAAAGCCCAAATTTTCAGCCCGGTAATATGTCGTTCGGGCGATTTCTCCGAAGCCACGATACGGAGACTCTGTATCCTCAAAAGCTTCTCATTCCCTTCAATGCGGCTCGCCAGATAGGCGATATCATGATAGCCGCCCTGCACGGTAAACTCATAACCGCTTGGCTGGTACTTGGCGCCGTAGGGCGCGGGAAACACCGTCTGCTCCGTCATCGGCTTAGAGGCAAGCACATCGACGCGTGATTCACTGGCCTTCTTTGAAACCTGGCCCAGCAAGAGCCCTAACTCATCCTGCGTAAAAACACGCACCCGGGTCTTTTCGATCAACGCTCCTAAGATCTTTTCATCCTTTTCCCAACCAGCGCGCTTCTGACTGAGCGCGTTAACCTGTCGGATCTGAGCCTGCATGCTTTCCACATCGCGCCGAAGCAACGGACGCTCGATCCACGCCGGGAAGACCAGAAAAACGATCACAAGAAAAAAAACAACGGAACCAATAGCCACCGCCACCCAGGTCTTTTTATCGACACGTTTGGCAAATTCTATAACTTCACCGGTCGTCCATTGATTGGGCATCTTCATGTTTTCGCAGTGATTCCCCATTCAAAATCCGCTGAAAAAGAGGTTCCCTCGACCTTGGACGAGGTTTGTTTGGAAGTCGTCAACATCAAGGTTGCTTTGGGCGGTAATTGCCTTTTCAACTTTTGCAAGAATTCCTCGATCTGTTCGATCCCCGTTTGCGTGCGAGAAGGCAACACCACTCCCTTCAGGGTCAAGTGAAAACCCGCCCCCACTCGCTCTGCCGAAAGTTCTGTGAGCCATCCTTTGGACGGCAGGTATTCATTCACCCAAGATAGCATCCGGGTCATGGATTCTGTGTTGAAAACATTATTCTCAAGAAATTCCTTTTCGCCCTTCATTTCGATCTCGATCTTTTTTTCCAGCGCCTTAAGTTGCCCCATGAGAGGGTTCAAGCGAAGCCACTCCTTGTGGACCTCCTGGTAAGAGGAACGGGCACGAAGGTAATCGCCGTAGAAAAAAAGCGTCAGAAGAAGAAAAAGGACCCCTCCGAGGATCGCAAAAGGAATATACGGGACACGCGTCGCGGAGGTCTTCGCCTTCCGGAGTTCGTGGGGTAAAAGATTGATCTTGATCATTCTTCGCGAAGCCCCAGCCCGAGCGCCACGGGAAGTAGCGCCTCATTCATTTTAAGAACAGCGGGATCCACCTCGGAAGAACATTGGATCTTCCCGAGAAGATCCATGACCATCACAGGGATTTGCAATCCGTCGCTTAAGGCCTTCAAGACAGCAGGGTGCGATAAAGAGCCGCTCAAAAAAAGCTTTGTGATGGGCTGCGACTGGCCGGATTGATCATGATAGTAATCGAAAGAGACGCGCAGGTCGCCGATCAACCCATCAAGACTCTCCGCGATCGCCTGCCCCTCTTCCGGAGAAGGCGTTTGATTCTTCTCGAAGAACTGCTCGATCTTCTCATCCGTAAGACTGGAGCGGGTCTTCATGCGTTTAAACAGATCATAGGTTCCATAGGAGATATCACGGATAAAACGCGGCTTGCCGTCACGGACGATCCCCAGTGTCGAGATCTCAGCGCCAAGATCTAAAATCCCAGTATGCCCCGAGAAATCCACCGGATGAAAATATTCCATAGCTGCCATCACGGACAGGATATCCACATCCACGACGGAGAGACTGCATTCCAGATTACGGAAGATCTCAAGCGTCGGGTCAAGCTCTTGGCGTTTGATCACCGCCAGCATCACTTCCATTTTCTCCCCATCGTCGGTCTTCAGACTCGGCTCGACCACGCCGAAATCCAGCACCACATCGCTTAACTCAAAGGGAATGTATTGCTCCGCCTCGTATTTCATAGCGCTACGGAGGTCTTCGATCTTCATCGACGGAAAACGGATAAAACGGATCACGATCCCGTGGCCCTTAAGAGACACGCGGATCCCGTCTTTGGGGAACTTCGTACCATCCAGGAAGGGTTTTAGGGCCAGGGCCGGTTTCTGGTCATGAAACACATTCTTGATAATATTCAGCCGATGGATAAAAAGATGGTCGGAACGTTTTTCAAGCTGCAGCAAAACGGTGCGGGTCGGGTCGAGATCACAAACAGTAACCTTGGAAGGAACTGCTTTTCCAGCCATGCTCTTTGAAGAAAAATTCGCAAGGAAGGCAGTCAAGTTTTCATTCAGGCTTTTCAGGGTCAGAGGGCTCATAGTCAGTGCTAGACCTTAACAGAAAATGTCCTAAAAAAAAAGACAAAAAAAACCCACCCTGTCCGCTTTGGACAGGGTGGGCTGAAAACCACTTCTGATTCCTTCGCCTATCAGGAAAGCGCCGTTCCTCCGGAACAACCGGTCGCAGCACCCGTCACGCCAGCCGAGGCGGCAACAATAACGCCCGTTTGGTCAACGCAGTAGGTGTTCACCGCCGTGGAAGCCGAAACCGGCGCCGCCAAAAGGGAGAAGGTATTCGTTGCCGATGCGTACGTGAAATTGAAACCATGCTTCGCACCCCCCCACGAGGCATCCAAATACGTGGGAGTCGCACCCGTCAAATTAGCAATCGCCGCCGGATAGGCCGGGGGATTCTGCGCTGCACGGAAGCTTTCGCACGCCGAACTGAACGTCCTTAAATCGGACTTAATAGCGCCTTCGTTGGCGTTGATACGAGCGCGCAGAAGATTGGGAATGGCGATAGCGGCCAAAAGCCCAATGATCGCAACGACGATCATGATTTCCACCAGCGTGAAACCTTTTTTATTCAATTTGATAAACATTGTATTCCTCCTGTTGTTTGCCACAGCCTGTGAGTAGCTTAGACTACTTTTCCTGTTACGGCAATACTTTCGATAACTAAACTAAAAACCCCCGCCCTGTCCGCTATGGACAGGGTGGGCTGAAAACCTCTTCTGATTCCTTCTACTATCCGGCAATCGCCGTTCCTCCGGAACAACCGGTCGCAGCACCCGTCACGCCAGCCGAGGCGGCAACAATAACGCCCGTTTGGTCAACGCAGTAGGTGTTCACCGCCGTGGAGACCGAAACCGGCGCTGCCAATAAAGAAAAGGTGTCCGTGGCCGATGCGTACGTGAAATTGAAACCATGCTTCGCACCCCCCCACGAGGCATCCAAATACGTCGGGGTGGAACCCGTCAAATTCGCGATAGCTGCCGGATATACCGGAGGATTCTGCGCTGCACGGAAGCTTTCACACGCCGAACTAAACGTCCTTAAATCTGACTTAATAGCGCCTTCGTTGGCGTTGATACGAGCGCGCAGAAGATTGGGAATGGCGATAGCGGCCAAAAGCCCAATGATCGCGACGACGATCATGATTTCCACCAGCGTGAAGCCTTTTTTATTCAATTTGATTAACATTGTATTCCTCCTGTTGTTTGCCACTGCCTATTAGTAGCTTAGACTACTTTGTATAATACGGCAATACGTTGCATAACTAAACTAGTTTTTGGGGGATTCGAGTTATATCCAATATCTTTAAGAAGGGTCAAACGAGCCTACGGAGGAGGGATTTTACTTGATCGCTTGCGTGAGCGTGAGGATCGGAAGGAACATGGCAATGACAATGCCGCCGATCACGATACCCAGGAATCCCACGATAAGTGGCTCGATCAGCGATGTCAGACCGGAAACGGCGGTATCCACCTGAGTGTCATAAAAATCCGCAATCTTCGAAAGCATCTCTTCCAACTCACCTGTTTCCTCCCCGATCGCGATCATACGAACAACCATCGAAGGAAAAACACCGCACTTTTCAAGGGGGCCGGCGATGCTCTCGCCACGCTTCACCGAACCCATAAGATCGGTAATGACTTTTTCGATAAGGGCATTGCCCGAGGTTTTAGACACGATCTCCAGGGCCGCGAGAATCGCCACGCCGCTACGCACCAACGTGGCCAAGGTGCGCGCGAACTTGCTGACCGCGACCTTCATAATGATCGGGCCAAAGATCGGCATCTTCAGCGTGAAGCTGTCCCAAGGCAAACGGCCGAGCGGCGAAACGATGAATTTCTTGAACGAAAAAATGCCTCCGACCAGAAGTGCAATGATCCACCACCAGTTCGCCGCAAGATAATTACTCACCGTGATCAGGATCTGAGTCGGCACCGGAAGTTTCGCCCCCAAGCCTTCAAAGATCGTCGCGAATTGCGGGATTACGAAGGCCAGCATGAAGAACGTGATCGAGAAAGCCATGATTGAAACGACCATCGGGTACATCATCGCGGACTTCACTTTTTTCTGAAGGGCGCTGGATTTCTCGAAATATTGCGCCACGCGGTCGAGGATCTCCTGCAATTTTCCGCTCATCTCCCCCGCCCGGACCATATGAATAAAAAGAGCTGAAAAGGTCTTGGGATGGGATTGCATGGCTTCGGAGAAGCTTTTGCCGGTCAGCACGTCGCTGTGCAACCGCCGAAGGACCAGCCGGAACTTCTCCTTATCCACCTGGTCCGCAAGAATATCAAGAGACTGGACCAGCGGAATACCCGCAGCGACCAATGTGGCCATCTGCCTGGCGAAGATCACCAGGTCGTCTAATTTGATGCCCCCGGATTTTCCCTGTTGGGCTTTCTTCGGCGTCGGACCTGTCGAAACGCTCAGGATCGACGAGCTCTTTTTGACCTGCTCGACACGCACCACTAAAAGTCCCTGGGCCTTGAGCTGATGGACAAGTTCCTGCGCGTCGGGCGCTTCCTGAACGCCCTTCAGATCTTTCCCCGTTTTGTCTTTGGCTAGATATTCAAAAGAAGGCATAAATTATTCCGGGCTCGCGACGCGAAGCACTTCTTCAAGCGTGGTCACCCCGGACTTGAAAAGCTCCAGGGCGTTCTGAAATAACGTTTGCATACCCTTCTCAACGGCAAGTTTATGAATAACATTACTCGATTTCTTCTGGATCACAAGCTCCCGGATATCCGGATCCACAAGAAGCACCTCACTCGCGCCAGTACGGCCAAAGTATCCCGTCATGTTGCATTTGGCACAACCTTTCCCGCGGAACGGTTTAATCTTGTCCCATTCGGTCGCGGAAAGTTTGCAACGCGCCAACACCTCGGGCGGAATGATCGCCGGCTCCTTGCAATCCGGACAGATCTTGCGCAGGAGACGCTGGGCACCGACACACACGACAGAGGACGCGATCAGAAAAGGCTCGACGCCCATATCCATCAAACGGGTCATGGCACCGGACGCGCTGTTCGTATGAAGCGTGCTGAAAACCAAATGCCCCGTGAGCGCTGCCTTCACCGCGATATCGGCAGTCTCCGCGTCACGGATCTCCCCGACGAGCACAATATCCGGACTTTGCCGGAGTAGAGCGCGCAAGCCACTGGCAAACGTAAGGCCAATCTCGGGTTGCACTTGGGTCTGAGTAATCCCCTCCACCTGATATTCCACAGGATCCTCGACGGTCATGAGGTTTTTCTGCGGCGTATTCAAGGTGTTCAGGATCGAGTAAAGGGTGGTGGACTTCCCGCTCCCCGTGGGCCCGGTGATAAGGATCATGCCGTAAGGTTTTTTGACAGCTTCGGCAAGAGCGCGCGTCGGCTTTTCCGTAAAACCCAATTTATCGAGTCCCGCACGGATACCGCTCCGGTCCAAAACACGAAGCACCATCTTTTCACCAAAGTAGGTTGGCAGTACCGACACGCGAAAATCAATCTGCCGATCCTTGAGCGAAAGCCGGAAACGTCCGTCCTGAGGCACACGGCGCTCGGTGATATCCAGCGTCGAAATGATCTTGGCGCGGGCCACAAGCGCGGGATAAAGCTCAAGCGAATGGGAGAACGACTCTTTCAATGATCCGTCCACCCGGTAGCGGATGCGGAATTCTTTTTCATAGGGTTCGAAATGAATATCCGAGGCGCGGGACTTAAGAGCTTTTTCGAGAATGTAGTTGACCATCTTAATGACCGGCGCGTCATCCACGTTGACCCGTACAGCAGAAGAGGAGTCTTTCTCATCATCCGTAATGAGCTCCACGCTGTCTTCGTCTTTTTCGCTGACGAATTCGTCGAAGTTTTTGCTCTCCGAATAATAGTCCGCCACCGCCGCGGCGATCTTGGAGGGCGGAACCAGAACAAGATTCACATCACATCCCGTCACCTGCTTGATATCATCAAAAGTCCTCAGCTTGAAAGGATCGCTCGCGGCGACGGTCATCAGCCTTCCGATGCGCCCCAACGGGAAAACTTTATGCAATTCCACGAATTTTTTGGGCAATAGCTTCAGAACCTCCGCGTCCAACTGAAGTCCCGGAAGGTTCAGTGTCGGAATTTCAAGCTGAAGACCTAAAAAATCCATCACAACATCTTCCTCAAGAATTTTCTCCTGAAGAATCCTTTGAAACACGCTCTCCCCGTGCTTCTGGGCCGCCAGCTCCAACCGGTCACGATCCTGTCCCTGAATCCCCTGCGTCGTCATCCATTCACGAATGATCCCCTTGTCGATCATCGGCAGCCCCCTTCAGGCTTGACGCCGACATCCGCGGTCGTCACACGGAAAACCTCTTCAAGCGATGTCTCCCCGGACATGGCCTTTGCGATCGCGGATTCGCGGAGCGTCTTCATGCCCTGGGCCCGGGCCTTTTCTTTGATAAGGTCCGCGGAGTCCCCTCGCATGACCATCTCAAGGATCTCGGGTTTCATTTCCAGGATCTCGGTAATGACACTGCGGCCCTGATACCCCAGCGAGCGGCACTGCGAACATCCTTTCGCTTTCCAGAGCTGTATCTTTTTTGACGGATCGAGTTCCAGGAACTTGTACATACTTGGCTCCAGATCGTAGGCCACCCGGCAGCGCGGACAGAGACGGCGCACCAAACGCTGGGCGGAGATCATCAGCACCGTGGAGGCGATCAGAAAAGGCTCAAGGCCCAGGTTGGCCATGCGGGTGATGGAACTGACCGCGTCGTTGGTGTGAAGCGTGCTCAGCACAAGATGCCCCGTCAAGGCGGCTTTGACCGCGATATCCAGCGTGTCTGCGTCGCGGATCTCACCGATCAGAATAATGTCGGGATCCTGCCGCAGGATCGAACGGAGCGCCGCGGGAAAGGTCATCCCGATCGATTCGCGAACATTCACCTGATTAATACCGTGCATTTGATATTCCACAGGATCCTCCACGGTCGTAATGTTGACCTGAGGAGAATCCAGATATTGGAGGATCGAGTAAAGCGTGGTCGTCTTTCCGCTGCCGGTCGGCCCGGTGACAAGGATCATCCCGTGCGGTTTTTTTGCAGACTCCCGGATAACCTTCTGCTCCGGCTCGGTGAACCCGAGCTTGCTGATATCATGCGATTGCGCCCCGGTATCCAAAATACGGAGACAGACTTTCTCCCCAAAGCTGGAGGGCAGGATCGAAACGCGCATATCCACTTCGCGCCCCTGAGTCCTCACCTTAAAGCGCCCGTCCTGCGGCACGCGATGCTCCGCGATATTCAACTGGCTCATGATCTTGATGCGCGACACGATCGCCGCGCCAAAACCTTTTTGGGGCCTTGCTATCTCTTCCAGGATACCGTCGATACGCACGCGAATACGAACAAAGCTTTCCCAGGGTTCAATGAAAATATCACTCGCGCGGCGGCGCACCCCCTCCACCAGCACCATGTTGACGAGCTTCACCACCGGCGCCTGATTGGCCTGCTCCATAAGGTCCGCGACCGGCGCCTGTTTATCAAACGTCGCTTCCTCCTCGACCATATTGGCGAGACTGATGAGATCCTCGCCCGCTTCCTCCGCCGGGGGTTCCTCAAGAGTCTCCGCCTGATCCTGATAGAACTTTGCGATATGCTCCTTGAGCATGGAAAATTCGGCCACCGCGGCCCGAATGCGCTTTCCGGTCATCGCCTGCAGCTCATCGAGAACCTTCAGATTGGTGGGATTCGCGACCGCGACCGTCAGTGTCTTGTCCAGGACAGAGACCGGAAGGCATCCGTACGCTTCGGCAATCTTCTTCGGAATGAGCTTGAGAACATCCTGATGAATCACAATCATCTTGAGGCTAACGAGCCGGTAACCGTATTGCTCGCAGAAAAGCTGGACAAGCTTTTTCTCGTCGCATTTCCCGGCTTGAAGAAGCATATCCAGAAAATGGATCTTCTTGATGCTTTTGGCATGTTCTTGGACGGCACTGTGAAGATCCCCGGAGGTGACCACCCCGGCCCGCACAAGGGCTTCCTTCAGATCCGGTAAGGCAATTCTCGGGCTCTCTTCCATAGGGATCTAGGCCTCAGGGCGTTTCATGATAAATAAAATAGATCGCGTTCAGGATCTCCGAGATCCTGGCAAGAAATATCTGGGGCATACGTCCGGTTTGAGTGCGAACCGACTCAAGGGCCGCGTCGTTCATGGGATCAGCGACCGCGACGTAGACCTTCTTGTGATCACAATCGAACGCCACCAGCATGTTCTCGTGGCAAAAGTCCGCATTCAGCAGATCGGCCATATCGGGGTTGATCGAATAGTTCTTGAGCGGGATATAAGGAACTTTAAACTGCTTCCCCAGCGCTCCGATCAGGGTTTCCTCGTCGACAAAGTTCTTCTCCACGAGGATTTTCCCGATGAGCCCGCCTTTTTCCTTCTGATGGGCAAGGGCCTCCTCCAGTTGGGTCTTGGACAACAACCCATCCTCGATCAGAATCTCTCCGATCCTTCGCCGTACTTTGGGACTCATGGAACCTCGCGATGCACCTTAGGCAGAAATACCCTTCGGGACACGATACCCCGAAGTTTGCTCCTCCTTCAATAACGACACAAGTGGGAAAGAATTTTATCTTTTTGTGAGGGTTAAAAGAACCGGCAGAGCGGGCAGCTTTCACAACGGGGAGCTTTCCGGCAATAGTTCTTGGCCGTCCTCACGATCTGGGCGTGATAATCGTTGTAAAGATCGAGGTCCCCCGGCAACGCCCGCGTAAAAACTTCACGCCATGTTTCGTAATGCGCCGTTACCGGGACCAGGCCGTGCCTTGAGAAGATCCTGCGGGTGTAAGCGTCAATCACAAACGATCGCTTGCCGAGGGCGTAAAGCAGCATGGAATCCGCGGTCTCGGGGCCTATGCCTTTCACAGCCAGGAGTTTCTCCCGGAGATCCGGCATCGCCTTGAGCCTGAGCTTCTTGAGATCCCCCCGACATTCACGATCGAGAAAATCCAGGAAACATCGCAACCGGTCCGCCTTCAGATTGAAAAAACCGGCCGGTCGGATCAGCTGCGCCAATTCCTTTTTGGAAATACGCCGCAGGGCCCCGAAGGAGAGTTTTTTCGCTTTCTTGAGATTCAGGATCGCCTTCTCGACATTCGTCCAGGCCGTGTTCTGCGTGAGGATCGCGCCGACCATCACCTCAAAAGGAGTATCCCCCGGCCACCAGGCCTGATGACCAAAGCTTTTTTTCAGCACGGCATAAACTTCGCCAAGCTGGGCGCTTTTCAGTTTACGTTTTTTTTGAGAACGGGTAGGTTTTGAGGATCTCATAGCGGACACCTTCCGGAAGGCAATGACTTTGGTAAAGCGCAAAATGATCCGCGGTTTTCTCTGCGGAGGGGAAGCGGAACGGGATCCGGGAGGCAAGCGTCTCCAGACTCCCCGTCCTTTTCTTAATGCGACCGATCGTCACATGCGGATAAAAGGGTCGTGTCTCGGTCTTGAAACCGAGCTGTCCGACCGCCGCACGGAGAGCCTTCTGGAATGAGAGAAGTGTCCCGGCTTTGTCTTCCATCCCCAGCCAAAGGATATCCGGCCTCTTAAGGTCCGGGAATCCTCCCACTCCGTCAAGCGCCACACGGAGCGGCGCATAGAGTGAGGCCACCTGCCGCATCGAACCATCAATGTGATCGATCTCGCTGGGGGGGATGGAACCAAAGAAATGAAGCGTCAGATGAACTTGCCGGGGCTCTACGCCACGGACACCCGGGATCCCGCGACGAAAGGTGCCCAGAATGCAGCGAAGCTCATCGTGAAATAGTTCGTGTAAGGGAAGGGCGAGGAAACACCGCAGAGCCGACCGGTTTAACGGATCTTCCGCCATAGACATTCAAGCGCTTTCGCGACAGCCCTCGCTTGGACCTGATGACGCTCTCCCCAAAAATTAAATTTCCAGACCTGAGGTCGGGCGTCGGATGAAGCAAGCGCGATATACACAAGTCCCACCGGTTTCTTGGCACTCCCCCCGCCGGGCCCCGCGATCCCGGTGACCCCGATCCCATAGTCCGAACCCATCCGGACGCGAACCCATTTCGCGAGCTCTACAGCCACCTGGGGGGAAACCTCTCCGTACTTTTTGATGAGGTCTTCAGGAACCCCGAGTAATTTCTTTATGGCCGGATGATAGGCCACCGTCGCCCCGCGAAAATAAGCGCTCGATCCCGGACAAGCCGTGATCCGCGAAGCCAGGAGACCTCCCGTACAGCTTTCCGCGACCGCAAGCGTCCGCTTCTTCTTAATGAGAATATTCCCGATCACCGATGAAAGCGGCGTCTCATTCCACGCATAGATCCGGTCTTTGAGCCGTGCGGCGATCTTTTTTTTGACCGCACTCAAAATCGTCGAACTTTCCGCCAGAATGCGTATTGCGATCTCCCCCGCCGAAGGGTAGATCCCAAAATCAAAAGGCGCGTTAAAAAAATCCTTCCCGAGTTTTTTCATGACATCGGGCTCGGAGATCCCGGTCATTCTCGCGACAAGCTTGGGAATGGACCGAAGCTCCGGGAACTGTTTTTTCAGGACCGGAAGAACCACGTCAAAATACATGTTCTCAAGCTCCGAGGGAACGCCGGGAAGCGCGATCACGAGATTTTTCTGTGCCTGGATCGAGAAACCGAGCGCGATACCGAAGCGGTTGACGAGAGGCTTCGCATTCTTGGGATAAAACGCCTCCTGTTTCACCAGACGGGGGATGCGCTTACCGTACCGCTTGTAGATCTTCTCAAGCCGGCGGTAGTGCGTCGGAGAAAAAATAAGCGGCACTTTAAAATGCGCGGCGATCCCTTCCCGTGTCACATCATCCGGTGTGGGCCCGAGTCCTCCCGTCATGATGATGACATCGGCGCGACGAATGACCTCTCCCAAACGAAACCGAATGGCTTCCTTGGAGTCGGCACAAACACCGTGGGAAACCACCTCGAAGCCGAGGTTGGTAAGTTCGCGTCCAAGGAACGCGGCATTCGTATTGACAGCACTCCCGCGAAGGACTTCATTCCCGACCGAGAGGATCGCTGCGGAACGCTTCATTTGAAAAGGAGGAACAGGATGATCCAAGCATAAAGCCCGGCGCCCAGGTCATCGGCAAGGATCCCCCAGAAGCGCGGGATGCGCTCCAGCGAACGCACGGGAAAGGGCTTCCATACATCGAAAAGACGAAAAAGCGCGAATCCGAGTATCACGGAAGTCCAGGTCAGGGGGATTATCATAAAAGTGACGAAAATGCCGCAGACCTCATCGAGCACGATATATTGCGGGTCGGGGTCCGGGTCGATGAGCTTCTTATAGGCGAACGCGCCCCAAAAGATCAGCGCGACAAAGGTGAGTCCGTAAAGCGCTCCATTCCAATGGGTCAAGAAAACAAGAAGCAGGCCGAACAAACTTCCCCAGGTCCCCGGCGCTTTCGGCAAAAACCCCACCCCGACCGCGAGGACATACTTATTGAAAGCTTCCGAGGCAAACAGAGCGCGCTGATTCCAAAGGAACGATACCCCGGAAAAAAGCGTCAGGGAGATAACCGCGAGCAAAAGAACGGGAAGAGCATAATAGATGCTCCCCGTGACCAAGTTCAAAATGGAAAACGGCGTGAGCAGCAGATAGAGAAAACACAAGCTGACGAGAGCCACCTGAAAGCCGAACTTCCATTTGCCCATCTTTTCGGCGCCCATCGACTTCCCTTCCATGAGCCACCCGGTCCGGCAAAATGTCACCACGATCTCGCGGATAAAGATCGGGACGATCCACCAGACGGAATAGAACTTGAGCGCCGCGAAGGCTGCCAGCGGTCCCAGGATCAGGATCTTGTCGCTAAAAGGGTCGATGAACCGACCGAGCGCAGATTCGAGATTGTATTTGCGCGCGATCCTTCCATCGTGATAATCGGTGACCCCACCCAGGACAAAGAGAAAAAGACCCAGCAAGTGCATCCAAGGGTTGTGGTGGAGGATCAGAAAGGGCAAAAAGAGCCCGATCACGCCCCGGAGAAGGGTCAGAACATTGGGGTGGACCAGAGGTCCTTCAGGTTTGGCCGATAAGGTCATAGTCTTGTATATCCGTGATCTTTACAGTGTAAAATTTTCCAACCGTTAATTCTTTCCGGGTCTTCACAAGAACACTACCGTCGATCTCCGGCGCATCCATGTAAGAGCGGCCGGTCCAGAGGCTCGGGTCTTTCTCATCCTGTTTTTCCATGAGCACCCGGAATTCCCGGCCAATGAAGCGCCGGTTCACATCCCTTACGATCTCCTGCTGGAGCTGCATCGCACGGTGAAACCGGTCTTCCTTGATCTTCTCGGAAACCTGGTCGGGCAACTCGGCCGAAGGAGAACCTTCCTCCTGAGAATAACGAAAGATCCCAAGGCGCTCGAATTTCATCTCCCTCATAAATTCAAGCAACTCCTCGAATTCCGCTTCGGTCTCGCCCGGAAACCCCACGATAAAGCTTGTGCGGATCACCACCTCGGGGATCCAGGCCCGGATCTTCTGGATCAGCTCGATCGCCTGCTTTTTCGTATTCCCACGGCGCATATCCCTCAGTATCTTATCATTAATATGCTGCAGCGGAAGGTCTATGTAACGGCAGACCTGCTTGGACTTCGCCAAAGCCTGAATGATCTCGTCGGTCAGTGTCGAGGGATAGGTGTAGAGAAGCCGTACCCACTTGATCTCCCTCACGGACCCCAGCGCTTCCAGCAGCTGCGGCAAAAGGGACTTGCCCGCGTGATCCCAGCCGAATTTTGTAATGTCCTGACCGATTACGATGAGCTCCTTGGCGCCTTCCTCGGCAAGCTGTTTCGCCTCGCGGATAAGATCGGAGATAGCGCGGGAACGATACCGGCCCCGGAGACTCGGAATAACACAAAAAGAGCACGTGTGGTCGCATCCCTCGGAGATCTTAAGGTAACGGGAATAAGGAGGCGTGAGAGCGATACGCCTTTCATCCGCCTCGGCAAGATAACCGGCCTTGTGGACCGAGACAAATTTCTGTCCGGCCTCCACTTTCTTGAGCACCTCGGCAACCCGCATGTAATCCCCAGACCCCACGAACGCGTCGACTTCGGGAAATTCCTTCTGCAATTCTTCCGCGTAGCGCTGGACCAGGCATCCCATCACGACGACGCCCTGGAGCCGTTTCTCTTTTTTCATCTCGAGAAGCTTGAGCAACTCGTCAATCGATTCCTGCTTGGCTTCTTTGATAAAACCGCAGGTATTCAGAATCACCACATCGCATTGCGCAATGTCCCGGGTCAAGGCGTACTGTGCTCCCTGAGCCTTTCCCAGAATGACCTCGCTATCGACTAGCGTCTTGGGACAGCCCAGCGACACGATCCCGACTCTGATCTTTTTTCCCTGCGGCATGAGAACAGCTCCCCGGATCTGAACGGCTCAGAATTAAATAAAAAAAGGGCGGGGATCTTTCCCCGCCCTTGCAGGCTCATAAATGATATTTTAATGCACCAACACGTTTCGCTCGGCGATCTTTTCCGCGGTATTCGTCTTTTCCTTCACCTGCTTATTCTCGGCCTTCGACGGCGGCCGCACCGACTGGAGGATTGCCCGGGAAGGCGCAGTCTTCGCTCCCGTCGCCGGCTTCTGCGCTTGCGGGGGCATCGAAGCCTGTTTTTTCGAGAGCTCTAAATCCTTGCTGGAGCGCGCCATTCCCGTCTTCGTATGTTTCATCCGCTCCGAGAGCATGGCGTCCCGTTGACCATCGGTCAAATTCTTGTTCTGCGCTAATTGCACCTTGAACGCTTCCAGATCTGCTTCTGGCGAAACGCCCTGAGAGTCTTTTTTATCTTCAAAGATCGCCGCTCGCAGTCCGGACGGCAGAATGAGCATCAGCAGTACAACTCCGACCCATAGCTTCTTCATCTTTTTATCTCCTCACTTTGAAATCCTCTTACAGTTCAGTATAACACACCCGAAAGAACGCGCCTGCCGTGATTCGAACACGGGACCCCCTGCTTAGAAGGCAGGTGCTCTATCCACCTGAGCTACAGGCGCAATCAATCCTGATTCTTCCCCCTGAGATTGCGCTGGTCCAGCATCCCAAATTGTGTTGTGGGAACAAGGGTAGGCAACCTCCGAACAAAATATAAGGCATACTTCGAAGCCCCAGAAACGGCTCCGCACGGTGACCGCATTATACGCATTTTCCCGGCGATTGCAAAAGGAAGGACCTGATGAGTTGCTCGGAAATTATTGCCCCGCTTTCCCGAGAAGCCCTTTAGCGAATTCCTTGTTGGGCGGGTATTTTAGCCAAACGGTAAAAAGAGCTTCGATAAAGTCGCGGCCCTTGATCACAGCCCTCGATTCACCTCGAACCAGGATCTCCGCCTGATCATCCGTGAAGGAGTAGATCATCTCCTCCCCTTTTTTCATATCGCTCATCGCGGCCATCAATTGCGGGATCCGGTCCTGAATCTTGGGATAATCCTTGGAAGCTTTTTCGAGACCCTTCTGCCAAGCCTCCCGGGATTGGTCCGCACTGACATCTCGCTGAAATTTCATAAGGATCTGCTTGAGTCCCTGCGAGTGGATCAGCTCTTCCGCGTCACTCGATTTTGCCGGAACATAAAGCCCTGCCACGTAGACACGGATCTTTGCCATCGTCGCAAATCTCGGACCGAGACCGTTCAGAACCAGGGTTTTATTTTTTACACTGACCGATTCGGGAAACTCCACACCCTCAAAGTTCGCCGCCATCAAGCTGCCGCTTATCAGGAAGTGGATCGTGACCACCGCAAAAAGGACCTTATTCATTCTCCTCATAAATATGCCCCTCCTCAAGATTTCGCCTTTCATTTATCCAAGGGCCGCGCTTTCCCACACATCGAAGGCCTTGATGTCGGAAAATGAATCGTTAGGCGTTGATCGTTGTCCTCTTATTTCGACTGCCCCCTCTGCCGCCGAAGCTCGTCACATTTTGTCGAGAGCTGGTCCTTGTGATCATCCAGACATTTTGAGATCGAAACCGGATCGATCGCTGAAGCCGTACACAGTTTCTCGATATCCTCCAAACAAGCCGCGGCAAACCAATTCAGATCTTGAGGGATATTCTGCGATAATCTGGACGTCTCTACCCGCGCACTTTCACACTTGGGTGAAAGGCTCTCTTTGTGCGAATTAAGACAAGCCAGGAGACGTCCCTCGCCGGGCTTGACGTCTTTGCAATAGCTCTCCAACTCCGCCGCACAACTCGCTTCAAGCTGGTCGGCCTGCTTGCCCACTTTCAATTCTTCCTGCCATGGCTCTGCCTTTACTATACCCGCTGACACAAAAAGAGTCCCCAACAGCATCGCGACGAATATTTTTTTCATTTTCATTTCCCCTTATTTTCCGATTATTGAATTTTTGCGGCATGATACTGGTAATCAACATCCTTTTTCTTTCCCAAATCACCTTCGGCCTGACCGCGCACCTCATTGCACTTCGCGGAGACCTTTGCCTTATTCTCTTCCAGGCATTTCAGGACGCGGCCTTCCCCCACCACGACCTTAGAGCAGAGTTTTTCCATATCTTCCCGGCAGGCCGAAGCAAACGCGGAAAGATTGTCCGTCGCATTCTTCAGCTCTTCCGCGACCTCATAGAAAGCAGCTTCGCAAGGACCAGACAGCTTATCGCCATGCGCGTAAAGACAGGCCAGTCCGCGCTGATTCCCCGGGGTTACATGACTGCAATAGGTCGCCAGTTCCACCTGACACTGCGTTCCAAGTTTATCCGCATTTTTTCCTTTCAATGTCTCAATCGGCCCTTCCGCCGCTCGCCCGTGAACTGGAAGAATCAATAGTGCCACGATAAACCATCCCAACATCTTTTTTTTCATACACTCTCCTTTTCGGTGAATAGAAATAATGCTTATGTTTAATTCAAGCCGCTTGCCCTCGTTACGTTTTAACGCCGAAACACCGGCGGAAACTCCGCAAGGATCTTCTGGACAGCCTTCTGGATATTGGTTACGCGCTTTGCCGAATCGGCATTTTCATCGATCGCTTTCTTTCCCGTGCCTCGCCAGATCAGCGTATTTGTTTTTGTATCGACCACATCTAAAAGCAAGGTCCCCTCTTCGTATTGAGTCACAAATGTTTCGCCCCCTCCATAAGCCCAACCGGGATTCACGCCCGAAACGCCGTAGGGTCCCACCGTGCTGTAAGGTGAGTAGTACGGAGTGCTGACCTGCGTAACGTCCATCTTCTGTTCGAGCGCCATCAGGTAGGCCACTTTAAAGTCCGGGGTTCCGGTCGAGATCTTCTGGAATCCCTTGGTCCGTAACGTTTGATCAACTGCAGTGCGAATGCGGGCATCAAGGATATCGCTGTTAAGCCTTGGATCATCCGCCCGGGGCTGGCTTTCCGAAGTCCAGGAATAGGTCTTGAGTGTGGAAAAATTAGCCGTGGTGTCGTAGTCGGAATTCACGGTCACGGTCGCGCATCCCCCCAAAATAATAGCCGGGATCAAAGCGACAAACAAATAAAGTTTTCTCATCGCAAAATCTCCCTTGAGGAACATTACAAGTTTAATCCCAACAGTTTCTTCAGAGGACCCGGGTTCCGCTTTGGAAGCGGCGCGGGATCATATTCTTCGAAAATCGTATGCAGAACATTGTCCAAGAAGGTCATATCCTTTGGCATCTCCACATGGTTCGAGAAAAAGAAAACCGAACGCTCAAGGGGCAGCTGCAACCGGACGCTCACGCCGTTGATATCGACGGTATGACGGCCCAGCACGCTTTCTTTGGTGACGCTCATATCGCCATAGCCGTAAAGGGCATCCCGGAGATTGGGATCGTCCGTTTTAAAAGATGTCTTCCAGGCCCCTTTGTCATCTCGACTCAGAAGCGCCGCTTGCAACGTCGGCGCACGATCCCCTCCGAACACGATATAACGAACCTTCTGCTTCTCCTCGACCGGATCGCCGGCCCACAGAGCCGCCTGAAATCTCCTGGCCCGGTCAAGCGCCAGCGCGATATAGCGCCTCTGGATCGCTAATTTCTCCCGGAATTTCTTTTCTCCCTCAGCATCACCATTTGCCTTTTTCAATTCCGCGAGGACCTTCGCCTGAAGTTTCGGATTGAAAACCGACCACCCATAAAGCTCCCAATTCGCCGGATCATAAAGGTCGACATCCAGACGCTTGCCGCTGGCATCGATAAAAATCTTTTTTCCATCGAGCGGCATAAACTCATAAAGAGCGGGCATGGAAAAGATCATTTCGGCCGTCGCGCGACCGACGCTCGGAAGCCAAAGTCCCTGATGCACGGTCATAAAGGACTCCACCGCACCGGCATTCGGAGTCCCGAGCATGAGGATCTTGTTGATGTTTTTTGCCCCGGCATAGGTCGGCACCGGCAAGTCCTCACCCAGGACATCCGCAGCACCGTATTTCGCATAATAGCGCGCCACCAAGCCTCCGGCGCTGTGGCACACTAGATTGATCTTGAGGTCCGGTTGCCCGGTTTTCCTCTTGATATCTTCGATGGCCCGGTCCAACTTTTGAGCGGCTTCGACAAGATCCCGCCTCCAATCCCAGGCGTACGAAAACCCGTCCCGCCCCGCCTTAAACCCGCCGACCTTCCGCGCCACCTGTGCGATCCGGTCGTTAAGATCCAGCTCCAGGACTCCGGGAATATACTTGAAGGTCCTGACCACTCCGCCTTCCACAACCTCGTCCTGATTGTCTCGAAGTGTTTTGCCATCGATCGGAAGCTCGAGTTCCTTGATCAATCCCTGGAAAACATTGCCGTAGACGATCTTTCCGGTTTTGCCGTCCTTCAGCACCGAAGCCATCATGCCGGGCATGAACATCGTCGCCGGCTTTTGCGGAAGGGCGCGGTACCCCGCGTAAAGATGGCTCAGAGCTCTCTCATCTTCCTTCTGTCGAAGAATGCTCGACCCGATACGCACCACTGCATAGAGCACAAAGAAAAGAAACGTATACTTCAACAACTTACCGAGAAAGCGAAAGAACTTATTTTTTTTCTGCGAACTCATGGGAAACTCCGATCCGGCGCAATTTCGCCGTTCATACTGCTACCAAGGTTTCAGATCAAAGTTCGAGGACTTGCTGACCACGGTGCCCGGTTTCCGGTTCAGGGTCTCGACGAGCTTCACCGACCACTCATCCACTCTTTTCTCGGCAAAACCGTACCAGCTGAACTGGTCAATGTTCACAAGGGTGAAAGGCTCATTTTTCCGGTCCGCGAACTTGGCGAGAATTTCTCCCGTCTTGCCGTCCTTCAGCCGTATCTCGATCGACACATAGCTGGGATTGGTCTGATTCACGGCCGTCGCCGCGAGCCCATAGAGCGGTACATAACCGGCCGCTTTAAGAAGCACCTTGTTCGGCGTCAGCTCCGTGAGTGCCATTTCCACGAGCAAGGTATCCGCCGACTTAGCGCTGTACGAGATCTTGAACCGCTTTTTAGGATCCGTGATAAACGCGTTAGAAAAGGCACCGCGCGTATACATCGCGAGCTTTTTGATGTCCCTCTGGATCTCGCCAGTACGACCCATCTCCTGCCATTCGTTGGACTTTAGAAGATGTTTCGTATCGACAGGCGCGATCACGATCTTCGTGTATTTCTGCCAATTCACGCCGGGCTTGATCCATCCCATTTCGAACGGAAGATCTCCCCGGATCGTCATGCCCGACTGATCCATGAATCCGCTCGGCTTGGGATCCGCGGCCGCGCAAACCGGTAAAAAGTTGACCATAAGCACCAGCGAGAGAATGCTCGCCATCGCGTTTTTTAATTTCATACTGTCTCCTTGAGGAATAGGGTCCGAATCTTTTTTGAAAAATCGGGATCCTGATCGGCCGCCTGGGCCTTGGCATTGATCTTGCTCTTGGCGCGCAGTTCCGGAAAAGGCATCCCAAAAGTCTCGAGAAGACCGCGAACATAAAGGCGACGATCCGTAGCCCCGGTCAGGATCCGCCGCTGCCAGAAAGGAATATCAAAAACCTGTGCCTGGATAATGTGATTGCCGATCGTATTCGTGCAGCTTTGAGTCACCGTATTATAGAATTCCGGTTTCGTGCGCAGGGAGTTGGTCTTCTCCAGCATGCTGACAAAAAGCCTCCGGACCTTTTCCGGCGTCAGGGAGGTTCGATAAAGATAGACATCTTCTTTCCTGTAGTTTGTCCGAAGGCGCGCGATATCCCGTTCATCGCCCCAAACATAAATAATTTCATACTGTTTGAAGAGTCCGTTGAAAGTCCCGTAGGCTTCGCCTATCTCAGGCCGATATTCGATGGACACGGCCAACTGGCGGCCGCCCGTGAACTCGAAGCTCACAAACACATGTGCGATGGCGTCCATGCCCCAGTAATTCACAAAGACATCCAGCGTCTTGAGGTCCTTGAGATCGTATTCCCGCGTTTCCCAGCGAACGTCGAAGTCCGTGACCGAACGATAATCGCTATTCCGGATATTGTGAACCGTCACGCGATCTCCCTGGAATTCCGCGTAGGCGGTCTGGGCCACTTCGGGAGGATACTGGCCATTGATCTTCGGCTGGATCTGCCACTCATAAGCAAGCACGCACAGGAAAGCGGCCAGCGGCAAGATCACGGCCCATTTCCTGGACCGGAGAATTAAGAGGATCAATGCCGCGAAAGGAATGCCGGCAAGAAAGCCGTACGCGAGCGCGGTCCTAAGAGACTCCGGCTGTATCGGCGAAAAATAGAGGGCGCCAAAGCTCCAGAGGTGCAGACCAAGCAAAACAAGCGGAAGAAGGATCCAACGAAAGAGAAATGAAAAAAAAGTTTTCATAGAAAAACGATAGAAGCTCCTAAACTTTAGCAGAAGCGCATGCGGCCGCTTTTTCCTGCTCGGTTTCGAGAATATACTTCGTCGACCTGAGCAACTGCAAAATAACCCAGACATCCTTATTCTGATAGACATGCCGTTGCTGGGAGATCAGCACCATCGCGGTCACATTCACGCCGGGGATCGCGTTCAGGTCCTGGCTGGTGATCTCGACGATCCCGTCGGAATTCGCGTTCTGACGCTTGGTCGAGAGAAGCGGCATGCTCCCGCCGCCCAGGATTGAGACATAAACCACGTCCTTGGGCAGAGGGCGCTTACTGAAGTCATTGAGTCCCACGATCACATCGTCCGTGCGGCCGTTCTTGTTGACGTCTTTACTGTAGAACCAGTTGGGTGTATTGAACTCCGGACCGCCATTCAGATAAACGCTGTCTTTTTTAAGATCGCGCACGGCATCACTCTGGGTGTCGAGACCCGAAAGAGCCCTCTGGAATTTGTAAGGAAGCATTTTGAGATACCAGTGCTGCGGATTATAGTCGCTCCCGCGCTGCGGCGTGGCAAAAGAGATATAGGCGCGAACATCGTTCTGATAGTAATCCGACTGCAAGTATTCGCGCCCCGCAAGTCCGCCCATGCTGTGCCCGATCAGGACCACCTTCGGAGAGCCCGTAACTTCTTTCACTTTTTGGATCATCGCGGCAAGCTCTTTGCCCTGCGTCACGATCGCAAGCTGGTTGTATGAGAAGGTCACCGTGTACATGGTGGCGGGCACAATGTGATCCGCATGAACGATGATCTGGCCGTCTTTTTCTTCTGCCTTGAGGTCTCCCCCGTAACTGAAGCCGAATTCTCCGAGCTTCTTCATGATCTTGCTCTTGGACCAGAATTCGCCACTCGAGTTAAGCCCGTGAACAAAAATGATCGGCGCTTTCGGCAGCATTTTGGTATCCCCAAAACCCAAGAGGGCCGCCTTCCGGTCAAGAGTGGACGACACACACCCGGTGAGCCCCACCGCGAAAGCGAGGCACAAAAAGGAAAAAATTATTTTTTTCATAAAACCTTTCTTGGTTTTAAAAAATCCAGACGTTTCACAATGATTCTTGTTCCCCTCAAACGATCAGGCCATGTCCGCGGGCTGGCCGGTGGAGGCAAGCACGGCTTCCCAGAGCCATCCGTCCAAGTCGATCTTTTTGCGTTTCGAGGTCGCGAGCGTTATCGGAACATGCGTCGCTTCGCCTTTCCAGGAGCCGACCATCATATCGGTGCGGCCGGACATCCCGGCATGAACCGCCGCGTAACCCAATAGCAGGCAGAACGCAGAATCATGAGCAATGGCCGGCATACTCCGGATCGTATAGCTGGGATCGATATATTTAACACTGGCCTCCATACCGGCCTTCTTGAAATAAGCTTTGATCTCGTTCCTCAGAAAAACACCGATGTCGTCATGAAGGACATTCCCGGAAAGGTCCTTTTTCGAGCCGCCTTCTTTCTTCAGAAGGTCCTGCCCCGCACCCTCGGCAACCACGATCACCGCATGGGCCTTTTCCTTGAGTCTCTTTTCCAGCGTCTGAAGGAATCCGGACAAAGTGAATGGAACTTCCGGAACCAGGCAGAAATTGACCTGGCTGTCGGCCAGCGTCGTGTACGCGGCAATAAAACCGGAGTCCCGGCCCATCAGCTTCACAAGACCGATCCCGTTGCGCGCGCCGGTCGCTTCGCTGTGCGCAGCGTAAGTAAAGCGCCGGGCTTCACTGACCGCCGTCTCGAGCCCAAAGGTTTTCTGAACGAATGAAATGTCGTTATCGATCGTTTTGGGAATGCCGATCACCGCGATCTTCAGCCCGCGGCGGTTGATCTCCTGAGAGATATCATGAGCCCCGCGTAGTGTTCCGTCCCCGCCCAGCGTGAACAAGATCCCGATCTTCAGGGACTCCAGCATGTCCACCATCTCGCCCGCATCTTGATTTCCGCGGGAAGACCCCAATATCGTTCCGCCCATCTCCGCGATCCGGCTAACACCCTTCGGCGTAAGCTCCATGGGAACATGCCCGAATTTTTTTACAAGTCCTTCGTAACCATACCGGAATCCGTAGACTTTTTTGACGCCGTATTCATCGTGAAGCCCCATCACCACGGCGCGCACCACATCATTGAGCCCGGGGCAAAGGCCGCCGCAGGTCACAATACCGCAGCAAAGCTCCTTAGGATCGAAAAATATTTTTTCCCGGGGACCGGCCAACTCCATGGCCGGTGGTTCCTGGTGAGCCTCCAGAGCCCGCTGAAGGTCTTTAAGTCTGCCACCATAAAGCAAGCGATCATCCTCTGGAATAAAATGCCGGTTTTTGATCGGCGAAGGAAAATGGCATTCGCCTAGCTTTGAAATCGTGAAATCGATAGGATTTTCATTCGCCATTAGCTTTTCCGATCCACCATACCGATATCCAGCAGCGTGAAATCATCTTTAAAACGGATGAGATTCGAAAAAAGAAGTAAGTGTTTTTCGATCTCTTTGAAATCCACATTCGCCTGGGGCCAGCCGCATTCCTGAAAGATACTGAGAAGCCGGTCAACCCCGAGCATCTTGCCTCTTGAATCCGCGATCTCATAAAGCGCGTCCGAAAAGAGCACGACGTGATCGCCCGGATTCATTTCCGTAGAAAAATCTCCGAACTCCGCCTGCTCGATGCAGCCCAAAGGCATTCCTTGAAGAGAAACCTTTTCATAAGTCGCCGTTGCGGCGCGGTAAATGACCGGTGCCGGTCCCCCGGCACTGACCATTCGCAGGGTCCCTTTTTTGAGATCAAGAAAGCCGCAGATGGCCGCCGCAAAAGTACCGCCCCCCTGGATCAACCGGGTCAGTCGCTTGTTCATGGACTGCATCAGCGCCAGAGGGTT